>Ga0247807_10000028_pt1 | contig 297596 bp, 316 predicted proteins | sample UWRJL074202C1_FD_179931 | JGI IMG/M metagenome (GOLD analysis project Ga0247807, IMG submission 179931) | Plant litter microbial communities from Arlington Agricultural Research Station in Wisconsin, United States - UWRJ-L074-202C-1 | ecosystem: Environmental > Terrestrial > Plant litter >...
TATATGTGGGAATGACAGCGAACACGGATAAAAGTTACCCTGGGGATAACAGGCTTATAGCGCCCAATAGTTCACATAGACGGCGCTGTTTGGCACCTCGATGTCGGCTCATCACATCCTGGAGGGGAAGCACCTTCCAAGGGTTCGGCTGTTCGCCGATTAAAGTGGTACGCGAGCTGGGTTCAGAACGTCGTGAGACAGTTCGGTTTATATCCGGTACGGACGATAGGAAATTTGAGGAGATCTACCCCTAGTACGAGAGGACCGGGGCGGACGAATCTCTGGTGTATCGATTGTGGCCACCTGCTGCATTGTCGAGTAGCTAAATTCGGAATAGATAAGCGCTGAAAGCATATTAAGCGCGAAACTAACTCCAAGATTAGATTTCCCTATGAGGACACAGAAAGAATATCTGTTTGATAGGTGCAAGGTAGAAGCGTAGTAATACGTGCAGCTGAAGCATACTAATAGTCCCACTGCCTTTTTATGTCCTTATCACTTTCAGTAAACTTCGGTTTAGTGAAGTGATGAGGTAAAGACTTAACTAGTATTTGGTGTTAATCAATCAATTTGATTGAAACATCAATGAAAACGTCAATTTTAGTAATAAATGACTTACAATCAAATAAATCCGTGCATATGTTTAGTAATATGAACATCGAAGCAAGGTTTTTTCCGCCCACTGATCTATATATATCAGCGCAAAGTGTGAGAAAAGCCTTACTTCGGTGCCCATGGCGCTGAGGAAATACCTGTTCTCATTCCGAACACAGAAGTCAAGCTCAGTAGCGGCGATTATACTGCCACAAGCGGGAAACTAGCACGGTGCCGAATTATAAGAAGACCATCCTAACCGGATGGTCTTTTTCTTTGTCTTATTTTGCTTACGTTAACGCCGTGGTATCATATGCTGTAGATGTCCGAACAACCACGTGATAGTAGCGATCAGGATAAGTCACTCGACGGTGAGTTAATTGTCGAGTTAACAAAGCTCGATTTATATATAGAGCAATCTTTGCGACGTAGCGTAGGTGATAAAGAGTACGAAGCGCATGTTGCTCGAAACTCCGTCGACGCGTCACTTGATGAGGTTGATACGAGTTCCGATGGACAGTTTGGTTCATTCTTTGATCTGAGTGATCATGCGGTTACTGCCGCCATGGAGATTATGAAGGGAGATGCGAATGATCCGGAACGAATCATTTTGGACGCATTCGTAGATGTAGATGAAAGTCTTAAAGGAATTATTGATGGCGAATTAACGGAGAAGTATCACGGTCTTTCGACTGTTTCTATCGAAGAAGGGATGCTTACTTTTGATCGTCGCCCAGAAAACTACGAAGGTGATCGGTCTCCGTCGTTACATATATCATTTGCAATCGACGGGCCAGAATTAAAAACAAGCGTCTTTTATCTTGCGATGCCTCAATTCCCAATGGAAGATTCTGTGCACGAAATTATTCACTTCGATCCAAGTGAATACGATGGCATGGTTGAAGACATTAACCTCGATGAGTTGAAAAAAGATGCGCTACACGCCGTACGAAGCGCCCTTCGTCAGCAATCGTAATCTGACGCAATAGCCAGTGGGCATCCTGCTCATGGTAAAATAGAGGGAGTGATAGCTAAACGCAAAAAACGAACGATGCCTCGATTTATCAAGGAGCTGTCCCTGCGAACCAAGATAATCATTGGTGTGTCGTTCTTTGTGGTATTAAGCTACGGTCTTATCTTTGTACTTCCTAAACAGGTGACCTACGCCTATGGCGGTGATGTATGTGTAAAGCAGTTAACTCTCTTGCCGGCACTTTCGAAACAACCTGTCGAGTCGAACTTTGCGGTCGTATTTAAAGACTCTGTACGAATAGGTGACATGCCACTCTTTGCATTAAAAAGCTGCTTTGAGTCCGTTGGTCCACCGGTTGCGGGCAAGACGACGGTGAAAGTATCGCCATTTGGCGGATGGATAGGGGTGAAACACTATCAAATAGCCATCCCAGAGCCTGCGACGGCCCGTTCTAGCGACTTTATTGATAAAACCCTCCCTGTGTCACATCCTATAAAAATTCAACTCTCTCAACCGGACGAGGTGTTCTCGTACCGTATTGCTATCGGCGACAAAAAGGCTACGTGTGACCACAAAAACAGCCAGCTCCTATGTGATATAACCAAACTTGATTTGGCACAGGGCGCAACGTACCCTGTGCAGTTAGATCGTCACTATAAAGAAACAAAGGTCGCGACGCTCGCAAAGGGTGAACTAAAGACATTGCAGGCATTGATACTCGGTAAGGGCTCTGTTACAGAGGGCCAGGTAGTATATGACAAACCAGCGGTATTTACGTTCGAATACGACAAAGAACTCGATAAAGCTGCCGCAGAATTAAAAGTACGCAATGGCGATACCCTCGAGGTGGTGGCAGCAAAAACAACCGTGAAAGATAAAGTTGTTATCGTGACTCCAGATGCCGCAGTGAAGCGAAACGCAACGTTTGAACTGACGATAAAGAGTGCACAAGGTATAGACGGAAGCTCGCTTGCTGATGAGTATAAAGTTGCATTTAGTACGTCGGGTGGACCGAAAGTAACAGGTATAAGTGTCGGCTCAGTTGGTGCACCAGTTGCCGGAACTATTACGCTCAGTTTCGACCAAGAGATCGCAAATGTGGATGCAATCGCCAAGCTTGTGACGGTTCAAGGTGTGTCTGCCCAAATAGCGAAAAGTGGTGCCTCCCTCAAAATTACCTATAGTGGTGATAAATGTGCGAACTATACGATTACGGTTGCTAAAGGGTTAAAGAGCGCTGCAGACATCGAACAAACAGACGCTTGGAGTTTTAACGGACGAACGCGATGCTACACCCTGCAAACAATTGGAACTTCAAAAAATGGTCGTGCTATTAACGCGTATATCTTTGGGTCTGGTGGCAAAACGGTATTATATACAGGAACAATTCATGGAAATGAGTACTCGGCCCGTAATCTTATGAACGCCTGGGTAGACGAGATTGAGGCGCATCCGCAAAATATCCCTGCAGGAACGCAACTCATTGTTATTCCTGTGATTAACCCTGATGGCGCAGCCGCTGGAACGAGAACAAACGCCAATAATGTCGACCTGAATCGTAACTTCAACGTATCCGATTGGAAGTCTGACATTCAAACAGTGGGTGGGCAACCGTTCCCTGGTGGAGGAGGTTCGGCTCCTGAATCTGAACCTGAAACAAAAGCCTTGGTTGCATTCACACGCCGGGTCTCACCATCGCTGACGATGAGCTATCACGCTGCTGCGGCTTACGTCATCGGTAATACTTGCGGCAATACGAGTGCACTCGCTGGAACGTACGCCTCGATGGTAGGATATCGCAACATGACAGGGGTCGGAGGTGCATTTGCATATGAAATTACCGGCACCTATGATGACTGGATGTGTGAAAAACTTGGATTGCGGAGTGTACTAGTGGAACTAACCACGAATTCATACTCGGAATTTAGCCGCCACAAGTCAGCCCTTTGGCTAATGTCTAAGTCTTAATTCCTCCTCAAGTCCAGTCTGGCTTGTGGGCGCGTTGTGAACGTACGCATTAGAATCTAAAAACGACCGCTCTCGCAGAGACGGTCGTTCTTAGTTGTATGAATCATAATTTTGGATTCAAACAGGTGCCTATTTATGGTATCGCACCAGATGCATAAGTGCAACCCTAGCATAAACATAAAAACGTGCTTACGTATATATTGACAAAACGCTTAACCTATGATACAATGCATAGCATACACATACCATGTGTGAGGTATCAACGAGGGTTTCCATGTCTAAAGGGCAGTGGAAATCTTTTTTAATTTGTGGACATCGCACAGCGGTGTAGAGGAGAAATATTATGGCAGGAACAAAAGCAGGTGGCCAAAAGGCTGCAGCAAAGAACCTACAACGTGACCCAGACTTTTACGCAAAGATTGGTCGCCGTGGCGGTATGAACGGTCACACTGGTGGATTCGCCGCTAACCCTGAACTTGCACGTGTTGCAGGCGCTAAGGGTGGACGAATCTCTCGTCGCCGTTCAGTTGCAAAAAAAGTAGCCTAAGTTTTAACCTAGGATACAAAAATAACCCCGATCTTCGGGGTTATTTTATTTCGTTGAATACCGTTTGAGTCCGCAGATGCGAGCTTCGTTCACGCGCCATGTGTGCATGCAGGCGACGCAGCTATAGGTACTTTTACCTGTTTGATAGCCGGTTGCTTCACATTCTGGGCAGGTACTGCGAGCATGGAGCCATTCTCTATAGGTGTCGAGGTTATCTTGGACGGTATCGTTGGTGATCTTTACATTGTAGTCGTTTGCTAATAGGAGCGCTTTGTCCCAGGCTGCTGTTTCGATGGCGATCAGTTCAATGTCTTTTGAATAATCACGGTGTTCAAGGATGCCATGGGCAAGCTCATGTAAAAGGAGATTCGTATTATCAGTATCGGTTTCGTCATAAAAAACAGTTTTTTTATCTGGTGACCAGGCAAAACGGGTGCCGGCAGTAAAATTCAGAGCAGGGAAGTCGTTTTGGAGTTTAGGCAGTAGCGAGTTCGTCGAGGGCATAGTAGTAGCATCCATAGATAACGGCAAGTTCGGGGTGTTGGGCTTGAACAATTTTAGGGGTAGGGATGTGCGCAGGAAGATGTTCTTTTAGCAGGCCTGTGAGGTCTTTTGCATATTGGTCAAAGTACGTTCCAATGCTGCCACCAATAATGATGACATCTGGTTGAAGTGTAGGGATGACTGCGAGGAATCCACGGCTAATACGGTCCGCGATTTGGTGCCACGTGCGCTTGCTGTGAATGTCTTTAGCAAATTTACCGTAGACTTTAAAAATAGCTTGTCCAGAGGCGAATGATTCCCATTCACGAACGGCGCCGTCGTATTCAACAAGTGATCGGCCTGCTTCGCTACCTTGGAGTGCTGAGTTGATAACACCGTTGGTAATGATACCGCTGCCGATGCCTGTACTGACGGTGACGTAAAGCGATAATTTCGGGATAACTTTGAGCTGACGCGTTTCTGCCAGACCAGCAAGGTTTGCATCGTTATCGACAAAGATAGGCGCGTTACCGAGGACACCTTTTAATGCGGTCCTGACGTCAAAATTAGACCATTTCAAGTTGTTGCACCAGATGGCGATGCCGTCTTTGATGATGCCGGGTAGTCCAACGACGATAGCTTCGACGTCTTGGTTACCAAAGTGAGTTTCAAGAGTTTCGCGCAGAAGTGCGACGTATTCGACAGTGTTTTTAGGAGTGGGGAACTTGAATTGTTCCCCGATAGTACCATCTTCCAAGAAGCTGGCTACTAATGTTTTTGTTCCCCCCGTATCGACTGCCACTAACATGTCATTAGTTTAGCACGCAGCAGGAAGTCGAGATAGCCTGATATTTAAATCTCGGTGACGCAGGAAAGGAGTTGTTTCGTAAGTAACGTGAACCGCGCAATGTCGTCACCCTCGGCTATGCCGTGGCTATCATGTGTACCATCTTCTTGGATGACTGCGTAGGCAATATCTTTTGAGATGAGGTCGATCAGAAGCGTAATTATTACGTCGGACTCATCTTCAGAGGTGATGACCAGTATGTTGTCTATAAACGCGCTGTCATTGTATGCATTTTTGTAGCTGAATTGAGCCACCTCGACATGGGAGCGTGTTATTGCATCAAAGCCTGTTTTCATACGAGTTTTGCAGTTGCTCCAAACCTCATCCTCGCTTGGGGAATAAGGAAGTGCATCGACGCCACAGTCTTCAAATGATGTGTTAAAAAAAGCTAATTCCAGCGCGTCAAAAATACCCTGCAGTTCAGGGTCATCAACAGATTGAAATTCGGGATGCTTTTCCATTGTCGTCTATAGTGATCCACACTCACGGATTACGCAAGCACAATCAATACTTCGCTAAAAAACAGTTTGCTGGCGCGATGTGTGTTTCTGAGCGATTAATGTACAATAGAGGTCATAAAGGGAGAAGAATCATGGCGATGTTTAGCGGGTGGCGCATAACTCGGGTGGGAATACTATTTGTAATCGGAGTCTTGGTACTTGGAGGGCTTGTATTTGCAGGTGTTTCATTGGTCAAGCAACGTGGGGAACAGGTCCGGCGTGACGAAGCAGTCAAAATTGCCGAGCAGAATCTGAAGAACGAATCTGAAAGCATTCCAGCGTCTGAAGGCGCAACATCTGGTGCTGCTCCAGCCGAAAGCGCAGAGGATAACAAACCTGCTGCGACGAGTACTGTTGCAACGACTGGCGGTACATCTACAGAGCTTCCACAAACGGGTCCTGAGGGTGTCGGAAGTATCCTCGCCGTGACCGCTTTGTCGCTTTCAGTTGCATTCTATGTGGCATCTCGCCGCGCAGTTCGCGAAAGCTAGACTTAATCTGTTATTTGCGGTAAAATAGACTTAATCGACGGAGGCAAACTTTTTTAGTGCGCTCAAGCGAAAATACAATTACGAAGGAGTCTTAAAAGACTATCATGGCAAAAGCCGCAACATTTACAATGGATGAGCTACTCGCAAACGAAGATGCGAGTCTCAAACAGCTTACACAAGGAGAGGTCGTCGACGGAACGGTCCTTTCAATTCGAAAACACGAGGTTCTTATCGATCTTGGCCCACACGGAGTTGGACTTGTTCCACGCCGCGAAGTCGGATTCTCACGTGCCCTCGCAGAAGGTGACGAAGTCACTGCAAGCATCGTTGATGCTGAACTAGAAAACGGACAAGTACTACTTTCACTCCGCAAGGCAGCGAAAGACAAGGGCTGGGACGAACTGGTTCTCAAGATGGAAAGCGGCGAGATTATCGACGTATCACCATACGATGCAAACCGTGGTGGACTATTGGTTGAATACGACGGCGTTCGTGGATTCCTCCCAGTCTCACAACTATCAGCTGAACACTACCCACGTGTTGGTTCAAGCGACAAAGAAGAAATTCTTCAGCGTCTTAACTCACTGATCGGTCAAAACATGAAGGTGCGAATCCTTGATGCTGATCGCAAAGCTAACAAGCTTATCTTTAGTGAAAAAGAAGCTGTTAAAGAAGGCCTCGCGGCTCGATTTGAAAAGCTTGCAATCGGTGACGCTGTAAAGGGTGTCGCAACTGGTGTTGTCGATTACGGTGTATTCGTCAACGTTGAAGGTATCGAAGGTCTTGTACACATCTCAGAAATTTCTTGGGAACGTGTGAACAACCCGAACGACTACGTGAAGGTTGGTCAAACTATCGAAGCGAAAATTATCGCTATCGACAAAGACCGCCTCAGCCTTAGTATGAAGCAATTGACTGAAGATCCTTGGATGACTGAAGTTGACCAATTCAAGTCTGGCGACAAAGTTGAAGGTACAGTTACACGAATCACTCCATTCGGAGCATTCGTACAAATCAGCCCTGCTGTTGAAGCGCTTGTCCACGTAAGTGAACTAGGTGAAGGCGACACTGCTGATCCTGAAAAGGTATTCACACTGAACGAACGCAAAGAATTTGTCGTTCTGGACGTTGAAAAAGAAAGCCGCAAGATCTCACTAGGTCTTCCTGGCGCAACACCTAAGAAAAAATAATTCTTAGATAAACACATAACACGAACCGTGTAATGCACGGAGAGAAAGGACGCATATGGCTGAAAAAGTTTTAACGATTGCCGACTCAATTACAGTTGGTGAATTAGCCGAAACGCTCAATCTCTCTGTGACTACATTGGTTGGTGAGCTTTTCAAGAACGGCATCGCTGCCACTATTAACCAACGGATCGACTTCGAGACTGCAACGATTATCGTTGAAGAGCTTGGACTTGATGTTGAGCTTGAAAAGAAAACAACCGAAGGTGGTGGTCCAGAGCGCAAAGTTCACGAATTGACTGACAACGCTGTGGTTCGTCCACCGATCGTTGCGGTCATGGGTCACGTTGACCACGGAAAGACGAGTCTTCTTGACGCAATCCTTGGCCAAAAGGTAGTAGACGGTGAAGCTGGTGGAATTACACAGCACATTAGCGCATACCAAACAGTTCGTAAGGATCGCTCAATTACACTACTTGATACACCTGGGCACGAAGCCTTTGCAGCACTTCGTCAACACGGCGCAGCATTGACTGACGTTGTGGTGATCGTTGTTGCAGCAGATGACGGCGTGAAGCCTCAGACTATTGAAGCGATTCGTTTTGCACGTTCTGCAAACGCCAAGATCGTTGTTGCAATCAACAAAATGGACAAAGAAGCTGCGAACGCACAGCTTGTTATGACGCAACTTGCCTCTGAGCATGGGTTGAACCCAGAAGCCTGGGGCGGTGACACTGTCATGGTTGAAGTTAGTGCAAAGACTGGTCAAAACGTCGACAAGCTTCTTGATCTTGTGCTGCTTGTTGCTGATATCGAAGAGCTAAAAGCGGACGTTGATGTTCCAGCTGAAGGTCTTGTTATCGAAGCGCACATGGAAGTCGGACGTGGTCCAGTTGTTGGACTCCTCGTCGAACAAGGTGTCCTTAAGCCTGGCTCATTCCTCGTTGCGGGAACTACTTACGGCAAAATCCGAACACTGACAGACTTTGCCGGAAAGCCACTAAAAGAAGCCGGTCCTTCAACACCAGCAACTATCACAGGATTCAAAGAGATTCCTCAATTTGGTGATAGCTTCGAACTCTTTAAGACTGAAAAAGAAGCACGTACGCGTATTGCAAAAGCAAAACTTGAACACGAACGTAATGCAGCTAGCACAAATGTGACGGGTGCTGATATGTTGAAGCTGATGACACAAAAAAGCGAAACTCCTGACTTTAACGTGATCGTGAAAGCCGATGTACAAGGGTCTTTGACCTCTGTAATGGATAGCCTTCGTTTGATCGAAACAGGCGGACAAGTAAATCTTCGTGTAATCAGCAGCAGTGTTGGTAACATTAACGAAAATGATATTCGCCTTGCAGTTGACGACAAGACAGTCATCTATGGATTTAATATTGAACTTCCTCCAGCTGTGAAGCGCCTCGCGACTCGCGAACGTACTGAAGTTCGTTTGTACAAAGTAATCTACGAACTACTTGATGACGCAAAAAGCTCAATGGAAGCATTGCTTGCACCAGAAATCGTCGAGACACAAATTGGTACACTCAAAATTAAGGGCGTCTTCCGTACATTGAAGGAACTCGTTATTGCTGGTGGTGAAGTAACGAGCGGTAAGATCACAAAAGACCTCCATGTTCGTGCAACACGCGGCGATGAAGTACTTGGTGAAGCAGAGCTTACCAGCCTACAACGCGAAAAAGTTGAAGCGCGCGAAGTATTTGAAGGTGACATGTGTGGTATTAGCCTAAAAACTCGCCGCAAGATGCAGCTTGAAGAAGGTGACACACTCGAATTCTTCACTCGTGAACTCGTGACACGTACACTTCAGTCATAATATACGCATGCTACAATAGCCTAAGAAGGGAAGACGAATATGTTTCAATTAGATGATCAATTTCTTGCAGATGTAGGCCTCGATACGCTCCCAGACGAGCAAAAGAAGCCATTTCTGCAACACACCTATGACCAACTTGAATACAAAGTGGGTATTCGCCTGAGCGAAGGTATGACTGATGCGCAACTCGAAGAGTTCGAATCAATTATCGACCGTAAAGAAGATGTGATCGCTGCATGGCTTGCCCAGCACGCGCCGAACTATCAAAACGAAGAAGTATTCCAGCGTTTAATGGAATCGAGTAAATTACCCGCAAACGATCCAACTTTGCGAGGTGAATTTGCTGCCACTAAATGGCTTGAAGTAAATCGCCCTGATTACCGTGACGTTGTTGCGCGTACACTAGACGAGATTAAAACCGAGATCATGGCGAGTAAAGACGCGATCCTTGGTGCTGCACAGCCGCCTCAGGCAGCTGCGTAACCGTTCAGAAACGCAGTACCTGACATTCGCTTGCCGCTTGGAGCAATTAACTCATCGATAACGAGGAATTGACCAGCTTTGAAGGCAACTGATAGCTCGACTGCTTCATTGGAAACATGCGCTTTTGTGACAATAACTAACTGACCGTGAATGGTCAGTTTTGTTTTGGGGAAATCAAGATGTGCACGGACTTTGCGTTCAGCTTCGATAGCGGTGATTTCAGCTGGATCCATCAGCGCGTCTTGTTTTTGTAGAAGCTGACAATAGATCGCGTCAGGTTGTTGTGGCGTCGGGAGCAGTTGTCCATCGAGGATTTCAGGAAGTGTCTCGATTAATACGCGACCACCGAGTGCTGCGAGGGTTTCATACAAGAATGGTTGTGTCTCTGTTCCATCAAGTGCATACAATTGTTGTGCATAGATTGGTCCGGCGTCCATTTCTGCGCTAAGAAGCATGATGGAAACACCTGTTTGTGCGTCACCGTTTTCAATTGCAGATTCGATAGGGGAAGGGCCGCGATACTTTGGAAGTATAGAAGGGTGAATGTTGATGATTCCAGGGGTAAAAAGGTCGATAATTGCTTGTGGGATGATTCGTCCGTAACTAGAAAGGACACCAACGAGTTCATTCGTTTGGTCACGTACTGCTTCAATGTCGGTGGTGATATCTAGCAGCTTCGTTGGTTGCCAGACGGGGATATTGTTCGCTTCGGCGATCTCTTTTACGAGAGGTTTTTGAAGCTGTTGGCCACGGCCAGAGCGACTATCAGGTTTGGTGACAACGGCAGCGATAGAATAGTGAGCCTCAATTAGGCTTTTAAGCGCGGCAGCGCTAAAGTGATCAGTTCCAAAGAATATGATTGTTTTTGACATGTTCGTCGTAATCGAGCGGTTTCAGCTCGCCTTTCTCGTCTAGGGTGTAGAAAGATTGTTCTTCGTCTTTGATATGGTCGATAAAGACGACACCTTGGGTGTGGTCGATTTCGTGCTGAATCACACGCGCGAGGAAGCCCTCGGCTTTGAAACGAACCTCTTCGCCTTCAATGTTGATCGCTTTGACACGAATCTTGGTGTGGCGGGGGACTTTGCCGTATACGTCACGAACACTTAGGCAGCCTTCGTAGTCAGTCACGATGCTTCCTTCGTATTTCACGATCTCAGGATTAATAAGTGCAGTGAAGCCTTTTTCTTCCTTGTTATCAAAGTCGCTTCGAATGACGACAACACGGTCAAGACGATCGAGCTGTACGGCAGCTAGGGCTGCGCTAATTTCGTGTGGTCGAGAATTTTCCCAATCAATTGCCGCTGCTGTCATGTCTTCGACAAGCTTCAAAACTTCTTCGCTAATCACGCGAACACGTACTGATTTTTCACGAAGATGAGGGTTTGGCAGGGTGATGATATTGTCTTTAGTCATTCCCGCCATTATACATGAGGAACGGGGTCGCGACAACAGGGGTAGATGAGAAGTTTGCTACAAAAGACTTTGTGGATCGAGTTCGCTTTGCCAATGTGTCGTTGGGACGTGCGTGAGGGCATCGATTAAGTATTCGCGCCGTGGACTTTTGAGCACTAGCTGCCAGCGGTAGGTGTCATGCTGTCGTTCGTAAAATGCAGGGGTTGGTCCAAGCAGGCGAACATCCGGATTGAGTACTTTTTTTAATTCTGCCGTTAAGTTTTTAGCAGACCGAACAGCAGCCTGTTCGGTTTTGTAGATAGTCGTGAGTTTGAGGAGATATGTGTACGGGGGGAAGTATCCTTTTTTACGAATCTCTAATGCGTATGTATAGAAAGATTCGTAGTCTTGCGTCAGACCAAAGGTGATAGCGGGGTGTGTTGGTTGATATGTTTGGACAACGACCTCACTGGCGTGTTCATCACGTCCGACTCGCCCAATTACCTGTGCGAGCAGTTGAAAGGCTCGTTCGCTCGCAGCGTAATCGGGCATCGATAAGCCACTGTCGGCTTGGATCACTCCAACGGTGCGCAGATGCGGAAGGTCGAGGCCTTTGGCGACAACTTGGGTTCCAATCGCGATATCGATCACACCTTTGTAGAGGTCTTCGTACAGGCTATTCACTGTTTCATCGGCTTTATTGTCAGAGTCGAAACGAGCAATATTCGCTTTCGGAAATAGTTTGTGCAGTTCAGACTCAATTAGTTTCGTACCAATACCTTTATGGATGATATCTGCTGAGTGGCAGACAGGGCAGCTGGTCGGTACCTTTTCATGGTGCGCACAAATATGGCATGACAGGTCATATGTGTCGGCGTGTAGGACGAGCGGAACGAAACAGTTTGGACACATTGCTGCCCAGCCACAGTTTTCGCACAGTGTTGTTGAAGCGCTGCCGCGACGATTGTGAAAAATAAGTGTCTGTTTCTCGTTCTCGATATTCTTTTCGATACTGGCGATCAACTGGTCAGAGATAAAGCGGTGTCGTTTGAATGATTCGCGCTTCGTCATATCGACGACGTTGACAGCGGCAGCCTGAGCAGTGGTGCGTGCAGATCGGTCCAGTCGAATAACTGGTCGGTTGGCTGCTTCTGCCAGGTAGCGGTCGGTTATAGATGGTGTAGCACTTCCAAGGATAACTTTTGCGCCCGCGAACTTACCTAGAACACTGGCTGCCCTAATAGCAGAGTAGCGTGGTGCTTGTTCTTGTTTGTAGCTTGGTTCGTGTGCTTCGTCGATGATGATCGCACCTAGGTTGCGTACCGGCATAAATAGCGCAGAGCGTGGGCCAATCACAACACGTGGTGTTTCTGCATCAAGGAGCTGTTTCCACGCGGCGTGACGCTCGGCCTCAGTCATATGTGAGTGGGTGACAATAACGTCGGGGAAGTCGTGCAAGAATTCACTAATAATTTGGCTTGTGAGGCTGATTTCGGGAACTAAAATAATGACAGATTTGCCCTCTGCGACGTTGCGTCGAGTGATTTCTTTATAGACTTCAGTTTTGCCTGAACCGGTGACACCTTGCAGAATAATGGTACCCTCGGGGCTTTCTTCTATCTCTGTTATTGCACGTTTTTGGTCAGGATTGAACACAATAGTTGTTCGATCACGCTTTGATGTGTGTGCTTGATTTGGACGTGCACGACGCGCTTTTTCGACACCGCGTGGCAATACGGTTTGTAGGACCGTTGCGAGTGGAGTGGTGTAGTACTCAGCTAACCACAATGCGAGTTTTACGAGCGGCTCGGGCAGGGGTATTTGTTCGATAACAGATGCTACCAACTTGGTGTTGTATGACGGTTTTTTGACTTCGGACATAATCAGGCCAACCAGAATTTTTTTACCAACTTCAATTGTGACCAGCTGCCCAGTTAAAAGACGTGTTTCGGATGCATATGTAAAGGTCGAGCTGCCAGCTCGAATAATCCGTAGAGGTGCGACCTCGTAATAATATGACTCCGTAGACATATCTCTAGTATACCGCCTCGTATTCTATCTGCGCATGCTAGAATAAAGCATATGTATTTTGAGGGCCGTGCCGAGGCTGGAGCATTGCTCGCAGCCCAACTCGTTGAACGTTATCGCTACGAAAACTGTGCGGTCGTTGCTTTAAGTGATGGCGGCGTTATTGTTGGTGAGCAAATCGCTGCAGCACTACACAGTATTTTAACGATGTTACTCGTTGAGAACATCGATGTTCCTGGCGAGAACATGAGTTTCGGCGCCGTGTCTCAAAACGGATCTTTTAGTTACAACGGTTCTTTCTCATCTGGTGAGATCGACGAATATGCCAGCGAATATCATGGGTACTTAGAAGAACAAAAGCGTGAGGCCTTTCAAAAGATCAACCGATTATTAGGTGATGGGGGATTGATTAACAACGAGATGCTCCGAGACCACGTCGTGATCTTGGTGGCTGATGGATTGAATAGTGGCGCTGCATTGGATGCGGCCGTCGACTTCTTGAAGCCGATTCGTATCAGTCGTCTGGTTATCGCTGCGCCAGTTGCATCAGTCGAGGCTGTCGACAAACTTCACATGTTAGCTGACGAGCTCCATATCCTTGACGTGAAAGATAATTTTCTCGATACAGATCATTATTATAATAAAAATGATATTCCGTCTCACGAGGATACTGTGGCAAAAATTAACAAAATTGTCCTTAATTGGCGTTGACCGTAGACGGTCAAAAAGTGTAGAATAAAAATCAACGATATTGGTGTGAGGATTAATTAAGGGGAGACATGTTAGACGTATTTATTACATCGAGAGTGCGAAGGAAAATTGTGGTGGTTTACGCCAAATATCCTGATTTTCGCACTCATGTCCGTGGGCTTGCAAAGCTCATTAAAGAAGACCCGGGAAATATCCAGCGCGAATTGAAACGTCTTGAAAAAGTAGGATTCTTGACCAGCGAAAAGCAGGGCAACACCAAGATCTACGCAACAAATAAGCAATTCCCAATCTTTAAAGAACTGCAAAGTATTGTGATTAAGTCGCAACAACAAGCAACTCGACCAAAGCGTACGATACCTAACCAGACGTAGTATTGCCGCTATGTCACTGTTTGAAAAGATCTTATTAGCACGAGGAATTACGCCCGAAAATAGGGCGCTTTTTTTGTCACCGGATTACACGGTTAAACACGATCCGTTCCTGTTACCTGACATGCAAAAGGCGGTTGATCGTCTGATTATCGCCCGCGCACAACAAGAACATATTACGATCTACGGTGATTATGATATCGATGGATTGACGGCAACGACACTTCTGGCTGATGCAATGGGAAGCTTTGGGTTCGAACATGTCGCAACATTTATTCCGAACCGATTTGTTGAAGGATACGGACTGACCATTGATGCAATCGAGCGCATCGCAGCAGACGGAACACAGCTTATCGTGACGGTTGACTGTGGCAGCTTGAGTCACAAAGAAATCGAACGAGCGAACGAATTAGGTGTTGATGTGATTGTAACTGACCACCACAACGTTGCTGCGACTCCGCCACCCGCGATAGCGACTATTAACCCGAAACGAACTGATCACAGCTACCCGTTTATTGACTTGGCTGGAGTAGGGGTGGCTTTCAAATTAGTCCAAGCAATGCAGACGCAAATGGAAGGGCTGCCTGTTGGTCAAGAAAAATGGCTGCTCGATTTGGTTGCGCTGGGAACGGTCTGTGACGTCGTGACATTAGTCGATGAGAACCGCACAAACGTGTACTGGGGATTAAAAGTCTTGGCGCAGACTCGTCGCCCTGGGCTAAAAGCACTCATGGCTGTTGCTGGTGTCCGTCCTGAGGTCGTCAACGCACGAAGTCTGGGATTTGGGCTTGGTCCGCGCATGAACGCAGCAGGGCGCCTAGAAACAGCTGAGCACTCATTGAAGCTTTTGACCGCACAAGATCCTATGGATGCATTGGCGATCGCCAATCAATTGGACGTATTAAATAAATCTCGTCGTGCCGATCAGGACGAGATATTCAAACAGGCACAAATCCAAGCAGAGGAACTCTTAACCGATCCTGTGTTGGTGGTTAGTGCGCCTGGTTGGAATCATGGCATTGTCGGAATTGTCGCTGCGAAACTACTCGAGAAATATCGGAAACCTTCGTATGTGTTAGAGGAAATGGGGAAGGATGCAAAAGGATCCGCGCGTAGTTATGGCGAATTTAGCGCTGCTGACGCCATTCGTGCGGCTGACGATATTATTACAAAAGGTGGCGGACACAAGTTGGCTGCCGGCGTGACGATGCCAACTAAAAACATCGCTGCATTCCGAAAGCGGGTGAATGATTTTTACCGTTCGCAGAACCTAGTGAATCAATCAGCGCTATTATTACCGAAGGCCGATACTGATACGACACTCGATGAATTAACCGAGGCACTCGTCGATCAGCTGGCGCAGCTTGAACCATTCGGAAGTGGCAACCCACAACCAATTGTGTACATTGAAAACTTACTTGTTGCGAATCAACGCCAGATGGGCGCGGATAACCAACATGTAAAACTGACATTAAAAGACGATAAAGGGAATTCATTTGATGCCCTCGCATTCAACGCACCGGATCATTTCTTTGTTGATCCCGGCGCTCGTGTTCACGTGTGGTGTACGGTTGAATTCAACGAATGGCAGGGTCGCCGTTCGGTTGAAGGAAAACTACTCCACCTGGTGGCAGAGTAGTTTTTCAAAAAGCTAGTTTTTATTACGAACGCTTAAATAGATTCGATAGCTTAATCGTTTGCGCGAATTCAAGCGCACCAAGTTTGAATGCACGAACCGCAACCCAAATGCTGAATATCATGAAGATCGTCATCACTGCGAGTGCGGCAAATGATTCGAGCGTACTCATATTACCGACGGTGTTTCGAATTAACGAGACAACAGGTGAGGTGAGTGGGAAGAAGGTTAAGAACTTCACAACGGGACTGTCTGGATTGGTAACCATTAAGGCAACGAAGTAAAACGGTACGAATGCACCAATATAGAACACACTCGAGAAACTGTTCGCTTCTTTGGTTGAGGGTGCCGCCGCTGCGGTTGCTGTCATGAATCCAGCGAACATGAGGAATCCAACGATCAAGAACGCAGCACCAAAGAATATTGTCAGTGGATCAAATACAATCTTGGTAAAGTCCAGGCCAAATGGAAGTGTTAAGTTACCGCCGGTTTGCTGCAGCACCAGAAGCGCAATGCCAGCTAGGATTGCAAAAAACAATACTTGCGTGAGTGTCACGAGTGTCACGCCAAGGAGCTTTCCGATAATTAATGTTCGTGGGTTAACGTAGGTGAGCACCATCTCCATAGAGCGGTTTTCTTTTTCTTCGCTGACGCTGGTAAGCATGTAGCCGACTGAGAAAGCAAAGATAATGTAGAACAGAATAACGAATAATCCAGGCGCAATATACTCATTAAATCCAGCCGATTCGGCGCCGTCTTCGTAGAATACGACATCACTCGTCGCGCCATTTTGGGCAAGTGAAATTATCTCTTTAGAACCGAGTGGTATGAACAAACTTGTATTGAGGAGTGAATCACCAAGTGAGCTTACGGCACCCATTTTGGTGATGTCGTTACTGCTGAGGAATACTTGGTATTTCTGACTTTCTTTAAGGTCTGCTGGATACACAATGAGCGCTTCTTTTTCGCCTTTTCGAACAATCTCGCGAAGCTCATCGGTTTGTGCAGGATTACTGAGTGTTAGCCCGCTTGAGGCTACGACATCTTTGTTAATCAGATTGCTTTGATCAACAAGCACGACATTTTTTAAGTCTTTGGCGAGTTCGTCGATCCGATCACTACTCGATTTATTTCCGAAATATGTAATGGCGCCCACTGCGGCAATAATCAGTGGAATTGCGATCATGATGATCCAGAAACTTGGCTGCTTAATAATGGTGAGGTATTCGTGGCGAATAACTGAGCGTAACTTAGACATGGGCGACCTCGCTGCTTTTTTCTTTATAGATTTGTACAAAAATATCTTCGATTGATTTTGATTTAAATTCTTTTTTCACTTCAGCGACAGTTCCGTAGGCGCGGGCTTTGCCATCTTTCAGGATTAGTAGACGGTGGGCGAGTCGCTCGACCTCTTCCATAAGGTGCGTGATATAGATCACCGCCGTGCCTTTTTTCTGAAGCTCGTCAACGATATCAAGGAGGAGTTTACGGTTGACTGGGTCCAGACCTTTTGTCGGTTCATCCAGAATAAGAAGTTTCGGATCACCCATGATGGCGACGCCTAATTGGATCTTTTGTTGTTGACCACCTGAAAGCTTTTTTAGTTTTAAGTTTGCTTTGTCTGCAAGCTCAACCCGTTCAAGGTAGGCGAGTGAGAACTCTTTGGCAGCGTCGCGGGTCATGCCTTTTAATTCGCCGAAGTACACCATAACGTCGAGTACTTTAGAGCGGGTGTACAGGCCGCGTTCTTCGGGAAGATATCCAACGATAGAAGCATTTTCTGGTGTTAATTTCTCGCCGTTCACAAGGAGCGTTCCTGTCGTTGCCTCGTAAATCCCAAGTAGGGAGCGGACAGTACTGGTCTTTCCAGATCCGTTAGAGCCAAGGAAGGCAAAAATTTCACCTGGCATAATATCAAAATTGAGTTCTTTGACGATTTCTTTATCACCTATGGTGAGGCTGAAATCCTTGACGGTAACGATGGGTTTCTTCATGTGTCTAGTATAGGGATCCGCCCGAGCGGTTGCAAATATATAGGGGTGTTTGATTGCTTGTATCGCTATAGTGCTCATGGTTAAATAGTGACAATGTCTGATCAGAACAAAAAAACCGGTTTCACTATTGTTGAGTTGTTGATTGTGATCGTTGTAATCGGTATTCTTGCCGCAATTACAATCGTTGCCTTTAACGGTATTACCAAGCGCGCACAAGTTGCCGCAATTCAGACTGATCTACGAAATGCGTTATCGACAATTCAAAATACATTTACGACGACGAGTGCGTACCCAACATCTTCGACTGGACTCGCAAAAAGCCCAAACACAAATTACGAATACTCATATACTGCGACGAGTTTTTGTTTAACTGCAACATCAACCCAAGCGGGGATACCGGCTTATTACGTATCCAATACCGTAGGTGCACCAACAGCGGGCGTGTGTCCAGGGCACACTGATCCTAACGCGGTGGTTGCATATGTACCGCCTGTCGGTAGTTCGGAAGTTTTCGTCGGAGCAACAGCCGGTAGCTCAGGCTATGTAAACGGACAGGGGACCGCTGTTCGGTTCTTGAACCCTAACGGAATCGTGACCGCCTCCGACGGTACGATGTATGTTGCTGATTCAAATAATAATCGCATTCGTAAAGTTTTGCCTGACGGAACGGTGTCGCTTGTTGCGGGCTCAGGTACATCTGGCTTCTTGGATGATCCGGTGGCTGCCACTGCACGTTTTAGTAACCCGTCCAACCTTGCGCTTGCAAGTGACGGAACGATCTATGTCGCCGATACACAAAATCACCGCATTCGTAAAATAGCGACAACAGGCGCCGTAACGACACTTGCAGGATCGGGGACTGCCGGATTCTTAAATGACACCGGAACAGCTGCTCAGTTTAGTAGTCCGCGGGGAATTGTCGTGGGAAGCGATGGAAATATTTATGTCGCTGATTCATCAAACAACAGGATTCGTAAGATTACGCCAGATGGTATCGTGACAACGCTTGCTGGGTCTGGCACGGCAACATTCGCCGATGGTACAGGAACCGGTGCATCGTTCAGGCGTCCATTTGATCTAGCCTTGGCTGCAAATGGTTCATTGTATGTTGTTGATACCGATAATCACCGCATCCGTAATCTAACTATGGCGGGTGTTGCGACAACCTTTGCAGGCAGTGGATCAAATGGATACAGTGATGGAACAGGAACTGGTGCATCGTTCTACTATCCATCAGGCATAGGTATTGCTGCTGACGGTACAATGTTTATCGTTGAGAGCAACCGTGTTCGAAAAGTAACTACGGGTGCCGTTGTGACGGTATTTGCAGGGTCTACGACATCTGGAAACGTTGATAGTACCGACCCGACACTCATTCGATTTTATCAACCAGGTGATGTAACCTCTGCGCCTGACGGTACAATGTATGTGACTGATATAAACAACAACCGCATTCGAAAAATCAAATAATATCCGTCCCTCTTGAAGTAACACCTCTGATCTGATACAATACCTATCATATGGTACAAGTAACACGTAAAGACGAACGAGAAGCAAACGAGAATATTATTCGTCGTTTTAACCGAAAGGTTTTGCAAAGTGGAATCCTCGCTGAAGCCAAAGCTTCTATGCGATTCGCGAAACCTATTAGCAAGCCTGAGCGCCGCGCAAAAGCGATTATTCGCAAAGAACGCAAAGCTGACAAACTAAACAAAGCCCGCCTGGGCCTAAAGTAGTCCGGTTTGTCTCTAAAGACACAATTCGATATCGATATTAAAGCCGCTCTTTTGAGCGGCGATCGTTTTACCGCGAGTGTTCTTCGCGATTTTAAGGCTGCGGTCTTGAATGAAGAAGTGGCGCAGAAAAAACGTGAAGAAGGTCTTTCTGACACTGATATCGAAAAAGTGCTTGCTCGTGAAGTAAAGAAACGTGCTGAAAGTGCTGCGATCTACGATGGCGCCGACCGTGCAGAACTTGCACAACAAGAACGTGCTGAATCAAAGGTCCTTGAAGCGTATCTTCCTGAACAAGTTTCAGAAGCTGATATTAAAGTGGCTGTCGACGAAGCAATCGTTGCAACAGGTGCAACCAACCCAGCTATGATGGGTCAAGTAATTGGTGCAGTAAAAAGCCAGCTCGGCAACAGCGCCGATGGCGGCACAATTGCTCGTCTTGTTAAAGAAGCATTGGCTAATCTTTAACAGCCCTATACTATAGAGATATGATTGTATTTTTCGGACCTGCCGGAGCAGGAAAAAGTGTTCAAGGACAAATCTTAGCAGCGCGTATGGGTTGGCGATGGCTCAGTGCCGGACAACTACTGCGCGACACCAAAGATCCTGAACTGACAAAACTTATGCACTCTGGTGATATGGTCCCACATGACGCGATCGCCAAGATTATGGGTGATGCGCTCGGAAGTGCAACTAATATTAACCAGCTGATCCTAGATGGTTTCCCTCGATTACTTGAACAAGCCCACTGGCTTGTTGAGAGTCAACCGAATCATGGCCGTGCGGTTAGCCTTGTTGTGGTGCTCGAAGTCCCACGTGAAGAATTATTAAAGCGCCTCGAAATTCGTGGTCGCGCTGACGACACACCTGAAGCGATTGATAAGCGTCTGAGCATTTATCGCCAAGAAATGTACCCAGTCCTCGATTACCTGACCCAACAGGGGATTCCAATTGTGCACATCGACGGTGTCGGTGGCGTTGGGCAAATTCACGACCGTGTCGTAGCGGAATTAACTTCACGGAACTTGGCCGAATAATGGCGATGCGCGAAAAAACAGCAGCTGAAGTGCAGGCGATGCGCGACGGTGGTAAGATCCTTGCGACTATTTTTGATGGGCTAAAAAAGCAAGTAAAACCAGGAGTGAGTGAACTCGAACTTGATGCATGGGTTGATGCGGAAATTATCCGCCTAGGTGCGACTGCAACATATAAAACTCCAGAAGTGAACTTCCCGGCGGCGATTTGTATTTCAACCAACGAGCAGATCGTACACAGTATTCCAACTGACTATGTCCTGCAAAAAGGTGACCTCGTTAGCTTTGACTTGGTGATTACCTACAAAAATATGAAAACCGACAGCGCATTTACAATGGTGGTTGGCAACGAGCCAAATGGTATTCAAAAACACCTGATTAACGCGACCGAACGAAGTTTGTACGCAGGGATTGATGCAATCAAGGGTCCTGTACGAACCGGCGATATTGGTGCGGCTGTTGAGAAGGTCCTCAAAGAAGCAAAACTAGGTATCATTCGTGACCTCGTCGGCCACGGTATTGGGCACGAAATGCACGAATCTCCTCCGGATATTCCAAATTATGGCCGCAAGGGGACTGGTATGTTGCTTGCTGTTGGTGACACAATTGCGATTGAGCCAATGGCTACTCTTGGTGGTGAGCGGATTGTGACTGAAGATGATGGATGGACTATTTCTACCAAGGACGGTAGTTTGGCTGCTCATTTTGAACACACGGTGCTTGTTACTGAAGACGGCGTCGAAATTTTAACCCAGCTTTAGTACGGATTCAATTCACAAGTAAGCTACTATTCTCTCTCGGAGGCCGCTTTATGGGTGTACTCCGTACAGCCCATGGCGCTTGGCTCGCCCTCGAGGGGACATCCTCCTCTAGAGAACAGTAGCTTACTTGTGGCGACAGCTATGCTAAAGTTATCTTAATGGCCTCGCAAACAGCAAAACAATCCAAGGATGATTCATACCCCAAGCCAAGGCTGAGTACTGTCTTTGGGCTCGGTCTTTTGTTTGCTCTTCCGTTTATTATGGGGAGTTTTTTGTTTAACGCTTATCAGAAATTAGACTACGGTACGTTGGCTGATGTGCAGGGCATGAGTATGATTTTTATCGGGTTGTTTATGGCTTTTGTCGTGCTGTCGGTGGTTGCGCTGAAGATGTATCACACCCGGTTATATATGACATACAGCGCGTCTCGTGGAATCTTTTGGCTTTCGCTGTTTTTGTTAGTTCCGCTGCTGTGGACGGTGAGAGAATTGACGTCAGGCGGACAGGCGCAGCAGTTTAATGAAATTATTGTTCGCGCGTCAATTGCCGCGGTGCTATTTTTGATCGTTTCGACACTGGGTATTGCGGTCCTTTCGTACCTACTCGCAAGACTTACGAGGAAAACTCAGTAACAAACAACAAAAGAGCCCACCGCAACAGTGAGTGTACAAAAGTTGTGATACTTTTGTCTCTTCTGTTGAGGTGGGCTTAGTAGTACCACGGAACGATTCTTCGGAGCTCCCAGTAGCCGAGTTGTGGCTGAAACTCCTCGCGACCGATTTGGCGCCATTCGTCGAGCAACTTCTCGTACTTGTTCCAAATTCGACGGCTGATTAAGTAGATCGGCACGTTAATCAGGTCGATAAGGATCCCGAGCGCGATTGGAATCCCGAGTCCGAAGACAAAGGGCATCCACACTACCGCAGACACGAGCCACATGTCCGACGAGCCTATGGGTTGTCTGGCCGTGGCGGTTAGCATAAGTCCTGCGATCATCCCCATTGCTGCGAACGGGAAGAATGCACCGAAGAACAGACCTTGCTCTCCAGCACTCCGGTATTTCGGCTTCGATCTGAAAGGTGCCGCTGGACGCGTTGCTTCCCAGGCGCTGACACGCGCGAGGAGTGCATCCATTTTGATTTGCTTCGCCCGGTCACGGGCTTTTGATGCATACATGATGCTCTCGATTCTCTCGTGCACGCGGGGTTGCGTACCTCTGTTTATAGTATTGATGTAAAGATATGTCAATCACAGACGCTTTGCTTGAACCTACGTCAACGAGCGCTATACAACTTACAGCAAAATCTCATAAATGTGTTCAATCATATATAAATAGCTTTGCAACAACAGACGTAAGCGCTATACTAAGCTTCATGCAAGAAGGCTCACTCTACGCTGTCGGTATAGACATCGGAACGACCAAAGTGCGGACAGTTGTCGCACACATCGACGGATCAACAGGGGTTCCCACCATTGTTGGTGTTGGGCAAGCTTCAAACAGCGGCATGCGCAAAGGCGTTGTCGTTAACTTAAATGGTCCTGCGCAAGCAATTGACGACGCACTTGGCGAAGCTGAACGGATGAGCGGCTACCAAGTCGATGCTGCAACCATCAGCGTCAACGGTGCGCACATCCTTAGTACACACGCTGATGGCATGGTTGCGGTTGGTGCTTCAGACCACGAAATTACACGTGATGACCTCGCTCGTATCGAAGAAGTTGCCACACTCGGCAAGATCCCAGCGAACCGTGAAATTCTTGACGTGATTCCACACGCGTACAAACTCGATGGACAAGATAACATTAAAGACCCAATCGGTATGACAGGAACTCGCTTAGAAATTGATGCACATGTTATTTCTGCGTTAACTCCGTATCTTGTGAATGTGCAAAAAGCGGCTGAAACAGCGAAAGTTGAACCGCACGCTGTCGTAACGACTGCAATCGCTGCAGCTCGTGCAGTCCTTGGTGAACAGCAGCTTGAAAATGGCGTTGCAGTGATTGATTTAGGTGGTGCAACAACCAGTATCGCAATCTACGAAGAAGGCGACCTGCAATATACAGCAGTGATTCCTGTCGGTGGCGTGAATATCACCAATGACCTAGCAATTGGTCTTAAAACTGACCCAGAAGTTGCCGAAAAGATTAAACTCGAACATGCTTCTGCAATTGCACGTAAAGAAGATGCTGGCATCAGTTTGAAGCACGACGGTGAAATTCTCACATTCAGTACGCATGACATTGATGAGATCGTTGAAGCTCGTTTAGAAGAAATTTTTGAAGCAATTCAATTACAACTTCGCAAAGCAGGACGCGCTGGAAAACTTCCAAGTGGCGTTGTACTGACTGGCGGCGGTGCGCAACTAAAGCACGTCGTTGACTACGCAAAACAGTATCTTGGACTGGCTGCACGCATCGGAAAACCGACTGGTTACGGGGGTGTAGCTGACGATATCGAGAAACCATCTTTCGCAACAGCGATTGGACTTATGTTGATTGACGCCGAGCGAATTGCGGTTGGCGGCAACAAATCAAGCAAGAAATCGAACGTCTCTATGAAGAACGCGCAAGGACTTGTGACTAAATTATTTGCTCGATTTAAAGCCTAGTGTTCCCCTCTGGTAGGGAAATGGTATACTAGGAAAAGATAGAATAGACTGAGGAGAAAAGGGACGACATGCCTGAAGTGAAACCAAGTGATATACAGACGTTTGCCAGCATTAAAGTTGTTGGTGTTGGTGGTGCCGGTGGTTCTGCTGTAAACCGAATGAAAGAGGCGGGTCTTTCTGGTGTGCAGTTCATTGCAATGAATACTGATGCGCAAGCACTCCATAACTCAAAAGCGGATACAAAGATCCATCTTGGAAACAGCACGACCGGTGGACTCGGTGCTGGTGCAGACCCACTTGTAGGAGAAGCGGCTGCGAATGAGACTCGTGAAGAAATTAAAGACGCACTTCAAGGTGCAGATATGCTCTTCGTTACAATCGGTGCCGGTGGTGGTACTGGTTCTGGTGCGGGGTACGTTGTGGCTGAAGTTGCCCGCGAACTTGGTATCCTCGTCGTCGGTGTTGCGACAAAACCATTTAGCTTCGAGGGTGAAAAGCGCCGTCAAAATGCCGAATGGGCAATCTCACAACTTCGCCGTCACGTTGACACACTTATTACGATCCCGAACGATCGTTTGCTCCAAACGATTGACCGCCGAACGCCGCTTCTTGAAACATTCAAGATTGCTGACGACGTCCTTCGCCAAGGTGTACAGGGTATCTCTGAATTGATTACTGAACACGGTCTGATTAACCTCGACTTTGCCGACGTAAAGGCAATCATGAGCAACGCTGGTTCAGCACTTATGGGTATTGGTCGCGCATCTGGCGACAACCGTGCCGCACAAGCCGCACAACAAGCGATTGAATCACCACTTATCGAAGTTTCAATCGATGGTGCGAAGGGTGTTCTGTTTAACGTTACTGGTGGTTATGACATGAGTATGTCAGAAATCCAAGAAGCTGCCGAGATCATCACGAGCGCTGTTTCACCAGACGCGAACATCATCTTTGGTGCAACTTTGAAGCCTGAACTTGAAGACGAATTGATCATCACAGTGATCGCAACTGGATTTGACTCTGCATACTTCCAGGAAACTGAAAACGAAGCAGAAGAAACGCAAACTCCACTAAACGATCGTATGGCTGACGCTGTTGTAAACGACGTCGATATGAACCTCGACCAAACTGAATCTGCGGCAATCTTCAACGAAGAACCAAGCCACGATAACAATATTTGGAACCAACCAGCAGAAGCAGAAGATGAATCTGACACACCTGCATTCCTACGCCGCCGCAAAAAGCGCAATAAAAAGACAGAGGAGTAGTTCTCATGACGCAAATAAACATTGGTGATAGTCGAGTTGTTGAATCTCGTGAAGTAAGTGATGGCGTTACAATTCGCCGCCGCCGCGAGACTCCAGATGGTAAGCGTTTTACAACGTACGAACGTATTGAGAAGCCAAACCTGGCAGTGATCAAGAAGAATGGCGTGCGTACGCTATTTGACCGTGATAAACTTGCGATCGCAATCAAGCGATCTGTCGGTAAGTTCTTTAATTCTGAAGTAGAAGTCGAAGAAATGATCGACGACATCGAAACAGGACTCTATGCTCTGGGCGAGAATGAGATCACTTCAAAGCAAATTGGTGACAAGGTGCTTGATGAACTCGCGCTTCGCAACGAAGTTGCCTACGTACGTTTTGCCAGTGTCTACCAAGATTTCAAGACGCTTGATGACTTTGTGCAGATCCTTGAACAACGCAAGCAAGCGATCGAATCTAAGAAGGTTGCCTAGTTTCTATGCGCGTGGTGGTGATTTACAAAGATGAATCTGATTACGCGCGACAGGTGATTGATTTCCTTCGCGATTTTGAACGCCAAACAGGACATGTCCTCGAAGTGCTTAACCCTGAAACACCTGCCGGCATCGATTTTTGCCGTGTGTACGATGTCATGGAATACCCAACAATGCTGGCGCTGACAGATGAGGGAGTCCTTCAAAATAGCTGGCCAGGATTGCCGCTACCAACCATAAGTGAGGTGAGTTATTATGTTCAATAATTTTATGCAGATGTTCACAAAAGATAATCGCAACAAAAATTATATCTATTATGTATTTGGATTGATGCTACTCGGTGGTGTGTTGGCGCTGTCTGCGGCTTTTATCTTAACTCTTGAGAAGTTCCACCTTTATGAAAATCCTGACGCTGTATTGTCATGCAGTATTAACGTTGTATTGAACTGTTCAACAGTGATGCAATCTGCGCAATCACACGTATTTGGCTTCCCGAACATGCTCCTTGGTCTGATTGGTTTCCCTGTTGTATTAACGATCGCCGTACTAGGTTTAGCAAAAGTGAAATTCCCGCGCTGGTTCCTCGTTGCTGCAAACATTGGCTACTTATTCGCGATGGTTTTTGCATACTGGCTCTTCTTCCAAAGTTTGTACGTGATTCAGGTATTGTGTCCATGGTGCCTCCTTGTGACAACTTCAATGACGCTTATTTTCTCAAGCATGCTGCACTATAACTTGAAAGAAAATACCTTCAATCTGAAGAAAAACGTCAACGACCGCATCCAAAAATTCCTCACTGGGGGATACCACCAGATGATCGTTCTGAGCTGGATTGCTTTGATGGTTGTACTTGTGTTCTTAAAGTTCGGTGAAGCGCTGTTCGCTTAGGCGACCGACACTTTTGCATAAAGCGCTCGCTTGCGTTAAAATAACAGATAGAGACGTTTGAGTGGTCATCAGCCACGAGTCTTTGGAAGAACAGAGGCGACTCCCAGTAGAACCAAACGTGTACGCGGCGTCACAGCGATCAACTAAGCGCTAAAAGAATCACTTCTTTTGGAAGTCAGATGGTAACGTCCTCACGGACTCTGACATTCAGAAGAAGTGATTTTTATTTTTTATAAAAAAGGAGCATACACCATGAAGTTTCAATCAAACAGCCGCCGCCGTGCACTCGAATACGAAAAAGACCTTGTCCAATATTGGAAAGACAACAAGACATTTGAGAAATCAGTCGACATGCGTCCAAAAGAGAATTCGTACGTATTTTATGATGGCCCTCCGTTTATTACCGGTGTGCCACACCACGGAACACTACTCAGTTCTGTCGTGAAGGATGCGGTGCCTCGTTACCAAACGATGAAAGGCAAGCACGTTGAACGTGTCTGGGGTTGGGATACACACGGACTTCCAGCTGAAAACTTCGTTGAAAAAGCGATGGGTATTACTAGCCGCCATGAAGTAGGAACAAAGATCACTCTCGAAGATTACATTAATACTGCTCGCCAAAGCATGGTTTCAAATGCTGCACTTTGGGAAGGTACGATTGATCGTATCGGCCGCTGGGTTGATTTCCAGGGCGCCTATAAAACCATGGATAAAGATTACATGGAATCTGTTTGGTGGGCGTTTAAAACGCTGTATGAAAAGGGTAAGATCTACGAAGGCGAACGCGTCCTGATGTATGACACCAAGTGGGCAACGCCACTTTCAAAAGCCGAAGTAACTATGGACGCTGGTGCTTATGTTGATGTCACCGATCCAAGCGTGTATACAAAATTCAAGATTATCGGTGAGGAATACTCATTACTTGCGTGGACAACAACCCCTTGGACACTCCCTGCAAATACTGCACTCGCAGTGAACCCAGAAGTTGAATACGCCGAAGTTGAAATCGACGGCGAACACCTCGTTATTGCTAAAGAACTGCTGAACAAAGTACTCACTGATGCGAAACACAATGTATTGAACTACAAAATTATCCGCGCACTCAGCGGTGAGTCTTTGATTGGTAAAAGTTACGAGCCACTCTTCGAAGATCGTGGTGAAAATGCGCACAAAGTCTGGGCAGCGGATTACGTAACGACTGAATCAGGTACCGGTATCGTCCACCTGGCGCCTGCATACGGTGAAGAAGACTTTATCCTCGCGAATAAACTTGGCATCCCTGTAATCCATGTACTGGATGAATATGGCATGTACACAGAAGGCGAATGGGAAGGCCAGGAAGTATGGGAGACAAACAAGACTATTGCTAAGGCACTGCTTGAAAAGGGTGTTGTCTGGAAAATTGACTACATTCGTCACGAATACCCACACAACCCGCGCACTGGTAATCGCTTGATGTACCGCGCACACCCAAGCTGGTTTATGGATATCGAAGGCCAACGAACACAAATGTTGGAAGAGAACAGCGAACACGTTAACTGGTTCCCTGGTCATATTAAACATGGTCGTTTCGAAAAGACGATCCAAACTGCACCTGATTGGAACTTATCACGTGACCGTTTCTGGGCAACCGCCATGCCTGTGTGGAAGGGAACTGATGCTGACGGCGTTGAGCATGTCAAAGTAATCGGCAGCTACGCTGAACTGAAAGAATTATCTGGCGTCGAACTAGAAGACTACCACCGTCCATGGGTGGATGATATTACTTTTGAGATCGACGACGTTACATATACGCGCATCGACAAGGTGCTTGATGGTTGGTTCGAATCTGGTTCAATGCCATTCGCTCAATTCCATTATCCATTTGAAAACGTTGAAAAGTTTGAACAGAATTTCCCTGGTGACTTCATCGTGGAATATGTTGGACAAGTTCGTGCCTGGTTCTATTATGTACACGCTGTAAACGTAGGGCTGTTTGGCCACAACGCATACAAGAACGTAATCGTGACCGGAAACGTTGCGGGTAACGACGGACTCAAGATGAGTAAGAGCCGGGGTAACTTTACCGACCCTAACGAACTAATGGATCAATATAGTGCCGACAGCCTTCGCTTTACGTTGCTCTCAAGCCCATTGCTATCAGGTGAAGACTTCGCTTTGAAAGACCGCGAAGTAGGGGATGTTGCTCGTAAACTTAGCATGGTCTGGAACATGTACGACTTCTTTACACTGTACGCCGAAGTAGACGGTTGGGAATTCACCGGTCCACTTGAAGATCCGTCTGAATCACTGACGAACCCGCTCGACCAATGGGTAGTCAGTCGTCTTCACCAGCTGATTAACGACATCGAAAAGAACATGGATGTATATGATATTCCAAATGCCATGAAGCCAATCTTGCCATTCATCGATGACGCGAGTAACTGGTTTGTTCGCCGTTCACGCCGCCGCTTCTGGAAATCAGAAGATGACACCGACAAGAACAACGCCTATCGCACATTACATTATGTATTGGTTCGCTTGAGCCAAGCGTTGGCGCCATTTGTGCCATTCCTCGCAGAAGAGCTCTACCAAAAGCTTACCGGTGAAGAAAGTGTCCACTTAACAGATTGGCCACAAGCTGGTCACGTAAATGAATTGGTCGTCAAAGACATGGAAACAGTCCGAGAGTACGTCAACCAGGCACTTAGTTTACGTGCGAAATCAAAGCTTAAAATCCGCCAACCACTCGCAAGTGTGACTGTTCCAACACTTGGTGAATTTGTTAGCTTCGAAGATGTCCTGACTGAAGAATTGAATGTCAAAAAAGTTATTCAGGGTGAGGAATTAGCGCTCGATCTAGAAATCACCCCTGAACTTCGCAGCGAAGGGTTGTCACGTGAGGTTATTCGTTACATTCAATCTGCACGTAAAGAAGCCGGTTTGAATGTTGATGACCGTATCCAGTTGCAACTTGATACAGAGGACGCGGAATTACTTGCAACACTCGCAACGTTCAAGGATGAGATCGCACAAGAAGTGTTAGCTACTGGCGACACAGTAGGCGAGGGTGCTTTTGATACGACAGTGAAGATCGAAGGGTCTGAGCTGAAGATTCGGCTGAATAAAGCCTGAGAAAGTATTGACATTAAGTCAAATTTAGTGTATTATGCAATCTGTGCCTTTCTCTAAGTGGAGTTTGCATGTACCTATCCATTCGTAGTACCCGACGTAGCTCACTGCTACAGAAAGGGGACATCATGTCCTCACGTTTCAGCACCGGATCCAAGATCGCCAGCGTTCTCGGAGTCGGATTCGTCGCACTCGTTGCGATCTCGAGCGTCACCGCTTCGGGAGCGCTGTTCTCGGACACCGAGAGCGCACGCGTCGACATCAACACGTCGACCGTCGTCCTCAGCGTCAGCGACAACAACACCGTCGGTGCGATCGATCTCGACTTCAACAACCTGGCTCCCGGCCAGGTCATCGGAGAGACGTTCTACATCAAGAACGACGGATCGATCCCCGCCGTCGCCAGCATCGGCACCGGTTTCACCAACTCGACCCCCGCCAACCCGGCGCTCAACTACAACGAGCTCCGTGTCGGAGTCGGCACGACCAGCGGACAGATCGCGCTCACCTCGGTGACCAACCTGCCCGCGAGCTTCAACCTCGGAGTCATCCAGCCCGGCGAGACGAAGGCATTCGTCTTCGACGTCAAGCTCGGTGGCACCGCCGGCAACGAGTGGCAGGGCCAGACCTTCGGTGGCAACATCCCGGTCACGCTGACCCAGCAGTAACCCCAAGTAGCCGTCGGGCTATATCGAATCGCTCTGGGCACCCAACTCCTATAAACGGAAATTGGGTGCCCAGAGCACTAACACTTTTATGGACATCCACATAAGATTCCGAACTTCGCTTCAGGATCTTATGCACGTATCCATCTTCAATTCCAGCAAGTTCAAGGAGTAACAATGTCACGACGTATTAACGCAGTTATAGTCGCGGCGGTTCTCGTTGTGGCTTGTGCGAACTTTATTCCACTTTCGAGTGGTGCAGTATTTTCTGCGACTACGCAGGCAAGTATTAGTATTACAATCCAGATACCCGAGACGACGCCGACAAACGACGACCCGGAGATTGAAATTGTTGATCCTGAGCCCGAACCTGACCCTGATCCGCCGACGGATGACGAGACGAACCCGGAAACGGATGTTGTCACGCCAACCCCCGAGGTAGAGATTACCCCAGAAGTACCCGAGGTCGACGTCGTCGTCCCCGAACCTGCACCGCAGGATCCTCCTGCGACACCCGAATCGTAAGGATTACCCGTGGAAAAATTTAAGAGTTTTCTAAAGCACGCGCTTTTTCCGATGATGGCCCTTGTGGTCATTGTCGGGATCATCGTACTTCGTCTTATCTTCACCCCGGTGATTATCCAGACAGGGTCGATGGAGCCCAAGTTGCCAGTGGGAACGATCGTTCTCATTAAACAGAGCGACGACCTCAAACCGGGGGACATCATTACGTTCCGGGAAGACACAGCGATTGGAGTCACGACGCACACCTTCATTGGTTATGCCGACGACGGAAGCCTCAGAACAAAAGGTGACGCTAACCCGGAACCCGATGTTCACTTTGTACCACTCCAGCAATCCGCTGTGATGGGTGAGTTCGTGGTCGGTTTCACATTTCTGACTGCTTCGTATTGGACGAGCATCAGCGGTGTGCTTTCGCTCATCGTCATTGGTTTGATGGTGATCTCGGTCATCATCATTTTGGTGACGCGTAACAAGGAATTGAAGCCGGAAAAGAGCAGCGACGAAACTCGCGAACTCAGCCCCGTCTAATCTCTGACCAGCGTCGAGCTAAAAAGCCCCGCCGATCGTGAGATTGGCGGGGCTTTTAACTTGTCTGAACGAAGCAGGGGATTGACTTTACATACTATTTATGCTTAAATAGATACATAACGAACCAAAAATAAAAAAAGCAAAACAACATGTCGATTTATCATTTTCTCCAGCTTCAACCCGTCGAACCATCTGATGATGGAACGATTAGTCCTCTTGATGAATACGAAGCGGACGAGACGATTGATTTGAATGACGACATTAGCGAAGAGGTTCTTGATCAAGCTTGGGATGCAGTATTGAACGATCCTGACGACAAAATTACTTTTTCAGAAGAATAAGCGCTATACTTAATATAGCTATGGAACTTACAGACAACGAATTTGATCGGCTGATTAGCCGAGCTATGGACGAACTGCCCCAAGAGTATATCAAGGGGCTTGATAACGTTGCGGTGTTGTATGCCGATTGGCCAGACCAGTACCAAGCGCAAAAGGCGGGATTACGTGAAGGTAATATCCTGCTCGGTTTATATGAAGGTATCCCGCTGACAAAACGAGGTGGTAATTACACGTTTGTATTACCTGACAAAATTACACTATTTAAGCATTCGATCTTGATGGTGGTGCAAAATGAACAGCAATTGTTCGAGCAAATTAAGCGAACGTTGTGGCATGAGATCGCACATTATTACGGACTTGATCATGATCGCATCCATGAACTTGAAAGGGGTGATCACTCCCATTCTTAAGTCGCTTGTGGTATAATGGCGGTATAGAACACTAGGAGTGGTGTTTGAGGGAGGAACCAGTATCAAAGGACTTATAGCAATGCCTATCCTGCGAGGAGCAAAAATAGTTGTATTTTTGTTGGCGACTATAACCTTCGTACTTGCTATTTCGTTTTCTTTTGCCCGGCCGGCTCAGGCCGGGCTTTTTAATATGATTGGATGTGTTATTGGAGTTGGGTGTGGTGTGCCTGTGCAGACTCCACTCATTCCGCCTATAGATAATCCTGAACCACCTGTTGTACCGGTGAACCCTGGTGATACAGGCGAACCAACTGATGAACAGGGCGAACCGGAAGAGGAAACACCTGTTGATCCAAATCCTGTACCTGTGGTGACAGTATCGGCAACACCGGCGCTTGTTGGGGGAACGGTAGAGAATCGCACCGTGACGATTACTGGTAAGATCACCGATGATGACTTTGTGTCATGCCAATTACTTATAAATGAAGTCCCCGTCGATGCTACCTGTGTGCTGAATGAAGAAACGGGTGAGTATGACCTAAACTACACTTGGGTTGTTGCAGGTGAACCTGATGCCAAGGCACAAAGTGGTGAATATATTGTGAAGTTAATTGCGGTTGATGCGACCGATCGCCAAACTGCTGAAACTACCAAGATCATTGTTGATAATGATGGACCTGCAGTAACGGTTGCCGGCGGAAACACAATTATTAACAGTGGAAGCATTACGCCTAAAGTAACAGCGGCTGATGATGCCGATGTCGCCAGTTACAGTTGGGCTGCAGGAAAGAACCCGGCTGTGTTGGAATTTGATGCCGCTGCAAAAACTCCAACATTTACTCCAACTATTGAGGGAACGTACAGATTTGTGCTGACTGCGCGAGACGCGCTCGGCAACCAGACGGTCGTGCCTTTTGAATTCGGCTATGCGGTCGTACTTGCGACACTTCCGTTACCTGTCAGTAATATCGAAGAGCTTGTCGTAAATTCTCCAGTCATTACACGAGAGGTGGTTGCGAGCAGTGATGAAAACGTGGCAGACAAAGACACGGAAGTGCTGGGAAATACCATATCGACACCAGCGCCGGCGGCCTTTGTTGCGCAAAGTCCAACCATTGCTAGGACAGGTGAAGGGTGGCGCATTTTTGGACTCCTATGGTACTGGTGGTTAGGCATTGTAGGGGTTATGGCTACTGGTTGGTTCTTTGTGAAAAAATATGCACTTAGAACCTTAGCAAACGATTCTTAGAATAAGATTAAATTGCCATTGCCAAGTAGGCACGAAAGTGGTAAAGTTAACAAAAATACAAAAGTTGAGAGCGTTGTATATATGTGTCGATCGTGTGGGCGATCAATTATTAGTTCAATAAGGAGTGTTGAGATGAAGTTTTTTGCGAGCAAACGATACCAACGAGTAACTAATTTTGCACTAGCATTTATGCTAGTTGTGAGTACCCTTACGGCCAGTGTGCCGTTTTTATTTGCTGAAAAGGCTGACGCCGCGCCCAGCGTTTCATATAACGCAACACCTTTAGTTGCAGCTGACTGGTCAGTTGACCGTGCAGCACCATCTGGTGGTTGGAATGTCGATGCAGCAAATGGGCGTATTGTTCTTATTGTAAATCAAGCGAACTCAAGTGCTGACGCATTCTATAAAACAGAAGGTATTGCAAAATCACTTCCTGCAAATACTGACAGTATTAAAGCCAGCGTCTTCGTCGCATCAGACTGGAATACTAAGCCATCACTTCGTGCTGGGCTTTGGGGAGTTGCCTCAAACGGAGTAGATGCTAACCCTAGTTACCCAATTATTGAATACGCAAACATCGGTGGGTACACTGGTTGGCGTGTTTGGAATGCAAACACTGGCACATGGATTAATGTTGCTGCACCAACTGCTGCTGGAAACTACACAGTTGAAATCGTTTCAAACTTCAATACAGGTAACTACGACTTTTACGTCAACAACTCTAAAGTATATTCTTATGCCGCAGAAGGTTATACAACTTTCACTAATATGATCTTTAACAACTACAATGTCGGTGATACAACTGTCGCCGGAAGCAACTATGTTGTTGAATGGAAGAACATTTCTACCGGATCACTTCCACGTGTCGCAGCATGTACGACAGAAACATCTGTTGTAACTACTGGTCTTTCTCACTGGGACTTATCAGAGAGTCGTTCACAGGGCTCAAGTACACTGACTCCTTCAGGACTTGCACTTAAAACAGTCAACAACCCGGCTGGTAACGGTTCACCTGATCAACGTAAAGCTGCGGGATACTACGCAACAGACTTTGCACTTGCAAACGCTGGTACGGAAAGTATTGCTGACCGTATGACTTACACAACCGTTTCTGGAATTGCTCCAGGACTACAGATGAAGGCTGACTTCGACAATGACGGTACTATAGACGCTATCCTTGTTGGTGAAGCTGTCTATGGTAACGACTGGTGGGTTTCTGACTCCGCTAAACAGTTTGTTAAAGACAACGCTCCATCACACGCTGGCGGTTCTGGTTCAACTAACCACGGTACACTTAATGCTTGGCTAGCTGCTTTCCCTAACGCTCGTGTTAAGGCAATTGGTTACTCACTCGGTTCTGGTGTAACTGCCGAAGGAACAATCAACTCATTAGACTTCGGTTGTACTACTTTTACATTTGCTCTCGACACAACAAGCCCTAGTAAGCCTGTGCTTAATCTTCCATCAAACGGTTCAGCACTTCCAACTAACGACTTTGACTTCGACTGGAATGATTCTACTGATGCAAACGCGTTGACATATGAATTCCGCTCGTCACAAGACCCATCAAACGATGGAAACGGTAACCTAAACGGAAGTAATATCTGGAACTCTGGACCACTTCCATCATCTAATCTACACTCATCTGGCGCACCTGACGGTTACTGGTTCTACCAAGTACGTGCAAAAGATGAAGGTGGAAACTATAGCGCCTGGAGCGATATCTGGTCAGTGATTCTTGACACTAAAGCTCCAACTACACCTGTCATTACTTACCCAGGTGGATGGCACCAGGATGTCACTAACATTCAATGGAATGCTTCTGTTGACACGACTGCGGTCACGTATAATATCTACGAAGGCACTCACCCTAACGATGTAAATACACTTGTCGCAGAAAACCAAACTGGCACAAGTTTTGCGAAAACATTCTCAACAGGTCCACACCAAATTCGTGTTGTTGCTAAAGATGCATTTGGCCGCACAACATCAAGCGATACTGTTGGCTTCCAGGTAATCGGAGTGCCACAAATCACTCTTCCTACCGAGGGATTCATTCTTACTGCTGTAAACGGTAACGCATACACTACAACCTGGACTGGTGTCTACGGTGTTGGTGGAACTGCTGGATATGAAGTAGAGTATGGTATCGACACAAATGGCAATGGTTCAATCCAGGCAAATGAACTTCTTTACCGAAATGTTTCAGGAGATACTCTTCAGCGAACTCAGACTTTTAATACAAACTTCCAAGGTGCAATGACAATTCGCGTTCGAGCTGTATACAACATTGCGATTAGTGGCTCTGACAAGGGTCCATGGAGCACAGTTGTAAACTATAGTCGTGATAGCATTGCTCCAACCGCACCTCTAGTGACAGCTGATGACATCAACTCTGGCGAGTCAACAAATGAAGGATCAGTTAACATTCGTTGGAACACTCCTTCTACCGATACAGCTACATACGACTATCGTGTTTGGACTAACATTGTAGGTGACGCCTACAATGGCGAATCAAACGCTTACTACGCAAATGACTTAACTGAAAATTCACGAAATGGTGCATTCACGCAAGGTGAAGGCACGTACTTCGTCCAAGTTCGTGCAACTGACGCAGTAGGGAACACATCTGGCTGGTCAAATACTTTCACCGTTACTTATGACGCAACAGAGCCAGTTATTACTGGTGAAGGCTTTACGCAGGACGCGAATGTATTTACTCCAGAGTTTGCATCTGACGAAGACCTTACGTATGTTTGGACTGCTGACGAATCAAACCCAACTGGTGCTACATTTGAAGATGACGTTTTGAATCCAGATTTCACTGTGACTAAAGATGGTGATTACGAATTTACACTCATTGCAAAAGATGCTGCCGGAAACTCAAGCTTCCGAACAATCAGCTTTACCTACACAGCCCCTGTGGTTGCCGCTCCAGTTGACGAATCAAATGATGACGACAATGATATCGTAGCAACTAACGATGGTACTCCTGCTGCAGATACTTTCACTAACATCATCATTGGTGCAACCGCTGATCAAGGTGTCCTCGGTGCAAACACTGACGACGATGCAGCTGCTGCTGAAGTTAAGGGAACATCAACTGACAAGACCGCTGCGGTTGCTGATGGTGTGAACAACACTGACGGTAAGATCTTCGGACTTGCATGGTTCTGGTGGTTACTGATCATCGCTGCACTTGCTGCGATCGCTTGGTGGATTATCGGTGCGATTCGTCGCCGAAACAGCTCAGAAGCTTAATACAACAAACACACATGAAAACTCCCCGAAAACAGGGGAGTTTTTCTTTGCCCGCAGAAAACATAAGTGATATACTATTTTCAGCGTGAAAGCAAAACAAAAACAACGCAAAAAGACCTTACAATCTAACCTCCGTACTCACCTCAAGCACACGTTGGTGCCTCACAAGGGCAATCACTATCGACCACACTTGGTCCGCTTGCATGGTATTACGGCTGTATTAGTTTTGGCGGTAGTGATGCAGTTTGCGTACGGCTTTATTACTTCAGGACGATTAGAGGTCCTTGGGCGAGTTTCGCATATCAGTGCGAGCGAATTACTCACTGATACGAATGCAGAGCGTCAGGACGCTTCATTGCCTGAATTAAAGGTAAATGAAGAGCTCAGCAAAGCAGCATTCCTCAAAGCGCAGGACATGTTTGCGAATAACTATTGGGCGCACACCTCGCCATCCGGTGTGACTCCATGGAAATGGTTAGGGGATAGTGGCTACAACTACGACGTGGCTGGTGAAAATTTGGCCAAGAATTACCCGACCGCCCAAGCAACGGTTGCTGCATGGATGAATTCTGAAACGCACCGTGCGAATATCTTGAACAATAAATACCAGGACATTGGCTTTGCAGTTGTCGATGGTATGTTAGATGGGCGTGACGCAACCCTCGTTGTGGCATACTACGGATCACCTGCGGCCTCTGCGAGCGCCGTGAAGGGCAGTGAAGATACTCAGAAGGTTGTCTATGCTGCACCGGTTGAACAGGGTGTGGGCAATCCGCTGACATACTTCGGTACAGCGCTCCAATCAATGAGTCCTGCAACGCTTGGTGCACTTGCATTGTTATCTGTTGTTGCAGCTGTGGCGATCGCTGCACACCACTATCGTAATAAACTTCCAGTGAAGCTACGACGCAGTTGGAAGTTGCATCACGGCATGTATACACTGGTTGGAACGATAGGGTTATCTCTTGTAATTATCCTTGCAACAGGTGGTGGGCAGATCTGATCTTTACAGATAGCCTCGTCTCTGTTAAAATAGAAAACTGATTGTACAAAATGTACACAAATTAAGAAATTAAGGAATAATATGACAAAAGCAGTCGTTAAGATCGGTGGAAAACAATTTATTGTCACCGAAAAAGAGACCCTTCTGGTGGACCTCCTCCAAGAAGGAACTAAAGAGCTCACTCTAGACGCACTGTTGCTTATCGATGGTGACAACGTCACTGTTGGTACGCCAACTGTCAAAGATGTGGTAGTAACAGCGAAGGTCATCGACGACCTCGTAAAGGGTGACAAGATCCGTGTAATTCGTTACAAAGCGAAAAAGCGTGTTCACAAAGAAAACGGTCACCGCCAAAAGTACTCAAAGATTGAAATCGTTTCAATCAAGTAGTACGAACATCAAAGATCCTCATCATTATCGACGAGGATCTTTTTTATTGGGGTAGATTTCATTGTGCTTACGCTGCAACTCTCGTATACTAGGCTTAATTGAGAATGAAAAAAGGGGAGTTATGATTATTCAATCGGCGCGCCGTGTACATATAGGTACACTACGTAAGTTTGTTATTGGGATAATGGCAGTAGTGCTGATTGCGATCAGTGCCGGTACTTCTATGTTTGTCAGCCATCAGATTGCCCGCGCTGCCGAACTCCCAACGATTGTGAGTTTTGAATTCACAAACGATGCCGATGGAAACCCGACTGAAATACGGATAACAGGGGCCAACTACGACGCAGACACTCTCGTCTCTGTGAAAGAAGGTCTACAATACCGCTTCTTTACGATTACGGAACAAACCCCTACTTTTTTAAAGGCGACACTCCCAACTGATTTACCGTATGGAAGCTTCACTCTGAATGTTGCAAACGCTCAGGGTCTCGGTGCATCGTATGGCAATGCAGTCGTAAAGACAGCGTCCCGGCCTATTATTTCCAATGTCGAAAGCTTCATCGAGCAGGACGTCACTGATTATATCGAGATAACAGGAAGCAAGTTTGAATCCGGTACGAACTTATATGCTTGTAACCAATCAACCAACGAATGTTTTTATGTAGTATATGCAACCAGCCAGACGTCAACCTTTATTACTGCTGAGGTGAATACGACGGGACTTCCAGCTGGGGCGTATCGTCTTGGGGCGTGGACTGCCAATGGTCCAATCGGGACATATAACAATGCCTTCGTTATTGAGTACCCGGAGCTTGAGATATCAAACGAAGTACTACCAGGCGGTGACGTAAAGATTACTGTGACTGGAGCGGTGCCTCAGAATACTGCGAACCTCATCGTTGGTGGCGGCACGACGGCAACGGTATCATCGAATACTGCAAACTCACTAATCGCCACTATCCCGGCAGGTCATTTCCTCTCTTATGACACGGATTATGATGTTGAATTTGTAAAATCATCAGGATACCGAATCATATATCCCAATGCACTCAATATCGCACAACCACCGGCGGCTATTTATCAGATTGATAACTATCCTTCGGAAGACGGAAGCCTTATCTTGGGTGTGTCTGGTTTTGAGCTTACAGATGATATGACGGTTACTATTGGTGGCGTTGCGATTGCGAGCGATAAAGTATTTATCTACCCTACGACATATATTGAGATTTATCTTGATGGAACAGAGCTTCAGCCGGGTACATACGACTTTACTTTAACTGATAGTGAAGGTGTTGAGCTTACGCTGACTGATGGTGTGACAATTCCATCTAACGTGCCTTCGATAGAGCTATTAAATGTTGCGCAGACGGAGCAGTACATAGAAGTTACAATTGAAGGCACCAATTTGAACGGTGCTACAGTGGCGGTTGAAGGTGTTGACACTACCGTTATCTCACAGATTGATACCTTGATTGTTTTCTCAATTCCTTACGACACAGCGCCACGTGAACATGTTGTTACGATCACAAAACCACAGGGGACAGATTCAGCAACATTTATTGTCGAGGATATTTTCCAGGTAGGTATTTCTCATGCAGAAACCTATGCGGATGGCCCTAACTATTACCTGAGTATTTCAGGTGAAAATTTCCGCCCTGATACCGTCATGACTCTTGATGGAATTGAATTAGAAATTACCTATCAGTCTGATGGCAATTTGGAAGCGATTATTCCAGACGATATGACTGTCGGTAACTATGAGTTAAAGGTTAGTCGTGCAGATGGACAGACTGCAACGTACGGCGAATTGGTACGAGTAGCGAAACCTGTCGTGAGCAGTGTGGTGTTTAGTACGCAGCAAGATGGTAGGGTGCTTGCTACGGTTAATGGTGAACGTCTCATCGATAATATAGAAATGTTGACTGACGATGCGGTAGTCTTTAATAATCAGGCGCTGCAATTCTGTGTATTTGATACGCCGTACACACTACAGGATTTGTTCGATTGGGGATATCCAGTAGAGAAAATGAGCGAACAGCCTCCATGTTTTAAATTCTTTAATGAACAAGGAGACCAAGATTTCTCTGACACGCAACTGAGAATCGTCCTGCCAGCAAATTACGATAAAACCGCACGTGGTACCGTATCGATCCACGGCCGTACAGCATTTGTCTTTAATAACGCAACCCCTGTAGTGACGACACCTACTGCAACTATTGACCAAAAGCAGATAAATACGACGCCAACTGTGTCCACACTCCCAACCTTCAGTGGACAAGCTCCAGCTGGAAGCCAAATAGTAGTAATAGTTCGCTCTGATCCTGTTACGTGCGAGACGACAGCAGGAAGTAACGGGCTTTGGTCATGTACATTATCTACTGCTTTACCGGCTGGTGCACATACAGCTAGTATCGTTGTGACAACACTACTCGGTCAGGTGTTTGATCTGGGGACATTCCCAATCACTGTTGCTGCACCTGCTCGGCAAAGTGTAAATAAGCCGACGACTCCAATACGTGGCATTGCGACGATCCCTATAGTTCAGAATGAAGGAGCGGTGGAGCCTGCTCCAGCACCAACTACAGAACCGAGCGAATCTCCAGCGGAGACTCCAGTTGATATAATAAACGAAGAGAGTGATGTCGCTGAAGCAGCTCCGCATAACACACAGAGTGCAGGGGTAATCTGGGCTATTATTGCAGCTGTCATTGCCGTGGGTATTATCATCGCTGCAGTGATTCGAAAACGCGCGCATACCGCTTAAATATATCCCCGCATCACTCGGTGCACATGATATAATGAACCAAATGAGAAAAGGGTAAACGTCTTGGCTATTGTTATCGCAGTTACAAATCAAAAGGGTGGCGTGGGTAAAACAACGACATCTATTAACTTGGCGTATTTCCTTGCGAAAGCCGACAAGCGAACGCTGTTAGTCGACTTTGACCCGCAAGGGAATGCAACGAGTGGTCTAGGTGTCGACAAGACGGCACTTACCTCAACAATGACTGATGTTATTACAGGCCAAGCTGAGCTTTCAGCGACGGTCATTAAAACCGATCACAAGAACCTGTGGTTGGCTCCAACGACATCTATCCTGGCGAATACCGAAGTAGAGCTGGCAAAGACCGAGAAGCGCTTTACGCGGCTTAAGGCAGCCATTGATACGGTTGGCGAAGACTTCGACTATGTCATTATTGATAGTCCACCGAGCCTTAGTCTTTTGACGGTGAACGGACTGATTGCATCCAAGTATGTATTGCTGCCTGTGCAGGCTGAATTCTATGCACTCGAAGGTCTTGGGCAGTTGCTTGAGACAATGAAGATTGTGCGAAAGGGTATGAACCCGGGTCTTGAACTGCTTGGCGTACTCCCAACCATGCTCGACAGCCGTACAACACTGAGTAATCAAGTACATGACGAAATTAAACGTCACTTCCCAGGTAAAGTATTTAGCGTAACAATTCCTCGTAATATTCGCCTAGCAGAAGCACCGAGTCACGGTATCCCAATCGGTGTTTATGATAAGTTCTCGAAGGGCTCACGTGCGTATAAGGCGCTTGCCAAGGAAGTGATTGATCGAACTACAGGAGAGGCGAAGTAATGGCTGGCAAAAAAGGGCTCGGACGAGGTTTTGAATCATTGATCCCTATGGATCTTTTGGACGATAGCTTTGACCCAACGAATAAATTAGATGTAAAGATCAGCGAACTACATAATCTGGCAATCGATGAGATCACTGCGGACCCAGATCAACCTCGACGCACATTTGATCAAGAGGCGTTGAGCGAGCTTGCGGAATCTATCCGCGAACACGGTGTCTTGCAGCCTATCATCGTGACTAAAAAGGGAAGTGGCTATGTCATCGTCGCCGGTGAGCGCCGCTATCGTGCTTCAAAGTTAGCTGGCCTTGAAACAATGCCGGCACTCGTTCGTACAATGACCGACCAGAATCGGCTTGAAGTGTCATTGATCGAGAACTTGCAGCGCCGCGACCTGAACGCAATTGAAACTGCGACAGCGTACTTAAAACTTCGTGATCAATTTAATTTAAATAACGAACAAATTGGTAAGCGAGTGAATAAATCACAAAGCGCCGTGCAAAACACGATGCGTCTTTTGAAGCTTCCTAAATTTGTGCGTGAACTGATCGCTGAAGGCAAGTTAACAGAAGGCCAAGCGCGTCCACTTATTTCTTGGGATGAAGAATTTATCGTTGCAGTAGTACCTCGTATCCTTGCAGAAGAGTGGAGTGCTCGTAAAGTTGAACAATACGTCGTCAACGCGCGTAACGGCAAAGCTGCACCTGAAAGGCAGACAGTGAAAGAGACTGAATCACGTCACGAATCAAAAATCGCTTCACTACGTGGACGACTAAACACAGACGTTAACATCCGGGTGAATAACAAGGGCGCTGGAACAATCGTCATTAAGTTCTCTGATGAAACTGACCTTGATCGACTTCAGAAACTCCTCGGCGAATAGACGGCTCGGAGTTCTGCTCCGATTTCGATAAGCTCCGCATTCAAGCATCGCTTCCGTGCCTGAAGAAATTTCAAACACCCGGTTGAGGAACGTGTGAAAAATATCCCTAGATATTTTTCAGCCCAACGCTTAAGAAAACCTCCTGTGGAGGTCTTCTTAAAAAGTGTGTTCTGAAACCGGGTGATTGAATTTCTTTACGGGGCAGTAGAAGTGCTAGAAAGTACGGATCTTATTGAAAGGGAAGATACGGACATTAACAGGTCCGATAATGTCATAAAGCGGAATTGTCCCAAGGCCACTATTTCCATTACGTGAGTCATAAGAGAAATTACCCTGTCGGTGGTCTCCGGAAACAAAGATTTCGCCATCAGGTACGATCTGATCGGCTTTACCGCTCGTAGGACTGCCGGGTTCGCCGTGATTGTAGTCATCTGGATCAAATCCATTTGGATTTGTTGCGTTAAATACCAGGTAGTGACCGTCTTTGAGGAGGACACGTTCACCGGGGAAAGCGATCACACGCTTCACGATGTACTCATCCTCGATACCTTGGCTGTATTGAGGGTTTTTAAACACGATAACTTGTCCGCGCTTCGGTAGGTATGACTTATTTTGTAGTTGTGACCATGTCACAGGAAGGCGATTTACGATCAATCGATCGCCAGTATAAAGAGTTGTCTCCATGCTTGGTCCGACGACGTTAAAGCTACGGAAAACGAAGGTATTAATCACGACGGTGCCGATGACGACACATATGATGAATACGATGATACCGAGAATATCTTTAGCGAAGGGGTGACGAGTGAAGAAAGAAGCTTCCATTAACCGACTTAGTATAGCGTATTTATTTTCCTTATGTCTATCTTCATAAAATCAGCCATATCCGGTATACTATTATGAGTATTTATGAAGAAGCAAGCACCTACTTCTATCGACGGTTTTATCCCACGACGTCCGAGCGCACAGCTCGGCGATCTTCATCAAGGAGAGCGGGAAAAGCCGATCGATCGATCACTCCACACTGGCGATAAGACTCGCCAGACCGTAGGAGTTCCTCGAGACACCAATCTGTTAGGACGTGTTGATATTGATGAATCACTTCGTGAAATCGATGATCCAGAGCTCGATGGTAAAAAACCGAGTCGACGCCAACGTCGCAAAGATCGTGAAGATCGAAATGACCGTCCTAAAAGCAAGACAAAACGCATTATTACTATCGTTGCGATCGTACTATTAGTTGCTGGGTTAGCGGTTGCTGGGTACTTTATTCACAAGGCAATTTCAGCAGGTGAGTCGGTCTTCAAGGGAAGCATTTTAGACCTCGTACAAAGCCAACCGCTAAAAGAAGACGAGAATGGACGCAGCAACTTCTTGATCGTTGGAACATCAGAAGATGATCCTGGACATCAAGGTGCGAACTTGACTGACTCAATCCTGATTTTGAGTGTGAACCAAAAGACAAAAGACGCCTATACCTTCAGTATTCCACGTGACCTTCAAGTTGAATTTGGTATGCCTTGTGTCGAAGGTTACTCGGGCAAGATTAACGGCTACTTTAGCTGTGTAAACGAAGACGACACAGATGCAGCCGAACAAGAACGCTTGACCTCAACTCAGAAATTTATCGGTGAAATTGTCGGACTCGACATTCAATACGGTGTGCACGTTAATTACTCAGTGATGCGTGACGTTGTGAACGCAATCGGCGGTAACATCACCGTAAACATCGAAAGCCGTAACCCGAACGGACAAATGGATAGCAACTTTGACTGGAAGTGTGGACCGAACATTGCAAAGCGCAAGATAGTCTGTCCACCAAGCGGTCACTTTATTGATTACCCTAACGGACCAGCTGTTCTTGATGCTGAACACGCTCTGTACCTTGCGCAAGCTCGAGGTGACGCAGCACCGACATACGGATTTGAACAGTCAAACTTCGACCGTGAGCGTAACCAACAAAAAATTATCCTCGCGATTCGCGAAAAAGCACTCAGTGCCGGAACACTTACAAACCTCGGTGCAGTAACTGGATTGATTGACGCGATGGGTGCAAACCTTCGTACAAACATCGAAACAAAAGAAATTCGTACGCTTATGAAGCTTGCGCAGGATATTCCATCAGAAAAGATTAACTCAATCGATCTTCACAAAGAAGGCGAAGCAATCTTTACTGCAGCCGCACAGCCAGTTGCAGGAAAGTTCCAATACGATGACTTGCGCGCATATATTCTTAAAAACCTCACCGCCAGCGCACTGATCAAAGAAGATCCGCATGTGACGGTACTTAATGGTGGGGCAGGTGCTGGTATGGGACAATCTGAAGCAGATAAATTGATTGCTGCCGGATTCAGTGTTGATACGGTTGATAACGCTCCAGAAGGTACGTATCCAAAATATACCGTCTATCAATTAGACAAGACAAAGACCGCCAGTGCAGACAAGCTGAAACAACTCTACAATGTGACATTCAAAACAACGACACCGCCTATGAGTGTGACAGGTGATACAGACTTCCTGATTATCATCGGACCAGCCCAATAGTGCATCCTAACGTGGTATAATTAATTCGATTATGGAGTTCCTCAAACTAGTCCGCCGCCGCTCATTCTTGAGCGAAGTTGTATACACAGTTCTTAACATCGGTTTAGCGATTGCGATCGTTGTGGTGATCCGTTACACCGAGTCAATTCCACTTGCACTCGGCCTCGTCCTTATTAGTAAATGGCGTGTATTAGCCGTCAGAGCCCGTTACTGGTTCGTCAACGTTCGTTCTAACCTCGTAGACCTTATTGTCAGTACAAGCGTTGTTATCGGCCTCTATACGATCAATATTGCGCAGATTGATGACTTCCGCAAACTTCTGTTGATGGGTATCGCAACATTGCTGTATATCCTTTGGTTGCTGGTACTAAAACCACGTTCAAAGCGTAGCTATGTTGTTGCACAGGCAGGTGTTGCGATCTTCCTAGGTGTCGCGACATTGTTTACGATCTCGTACAACTGGCCGGCGTCACTTGTTGTGATCGCTATGTGGTTGATCGGATATAGCGCCGCAAACCACGTACTCAATACCTACGACGACGAAACACACACGTTGTTCCTGAGCCTCGCATGGGGAGTAGTTATGGCTGAAATCGGATGGATTGCATACCACTGGACGATTGCATATTCGATGCCATTTATCACAAGTTTATTTGTTCCACAAGTTGCGATTATCTCAATCCTCGTTGGATTCGTTGCGCATAAAGCATATGATTCGTTCTATCATCACCAAAAGATCCGCACCAGCGATATTATCTTGCCATTACTATTTACGCTCAGCATTATTGCCGTACTTATCTTTGTATTTAACCGCGTCGGTACAGCGATCTAGTCGAGCTATTTCGCTACTTTTTCGAAGAGTAATCCGTAATCTTGGCGTTCAACTAATAACAATCCGTATTGTTTCGCTTCGTTAATGATGTCGTCGTGTTGTTCGGGGTCGGCTTCTAGGATAATAGAGCCGCCATCAATAAGTTTTTCTTGAGTCTGTACAAGCAGCTCATAGATTAATGCTTTGCCTTCGTTGTTTGCAAAGAGTGCTTCCGCAGGTTCGTGGTTCGTTTCGGGTGAACGTTCCCAGGACGGATCAACGTAGGGAAGGTTCGCAATAATAATATTTGCAGTGAAAGGGTAGTCCGCCAGCAAGTTGCTTTGCATAATCGTAATATTTGCATCTAGGCTGCGGATGTTCTTGTCGGCAATTTTTAATGCGTGGCGACTGTTATCAATTAATGTGACTGATAATTCAGGGTATAGAAGTTTCGCGGTAATTCCAAGCGCGCCGCTTCCAGTCCCAACGTCAACGAGGCGAACAGTGTCATTTAAAAGTGAAGCATTGCGAGGCATGACTTTTTTCAGTAATTCGATCAATACTTCAGATTCAGGTCGAGGAATCAGCGTCGCTGTTGTGACAGCAAATTGATGCCCGTAGAATTCTTTGTGCCCGATGATATACGCAACTGGCACACGCTCGATGCGTAGGGACAGACGCGCGTTGGCGATTTCGATTGCACGATCGGTTAAGATATCTTCTGGATGTGCGTGCAGATAACTGCGAGTCTTTCGGAGGGTATGCGCCAAGATTAACTCGCTATCAAGGCGAGCGCTTGGGATCTCAGCAAACACAAGCTGACGCGTCGCATCAGCGAGCCAGTCGTTAATTGCCAGCGGTAGAGGCAGCGAGTTCTCGCTCATAAGCCTGTAGGTGCTCCACGAGGTCATCAATTGACCCGTTTAATGCTTGGGGAATGCCACTTCGACTGTAGCCAATGCGGTGGTCGGTAATACGGTCTTGTGGGAAATTATACGTACGAATTTTTTCAGAACGATCACCAGAACCGATCAAGCTGCGGCGTTCGCTGGCAAGCTTGGCATTTTCGGCATCGATTTTTTGTTGAAGCAGGCGAGAACGAAGGACGCTCATCGCTTTTTCTTTGTTCTTGAGCTGAGATTTCTCGTCTTGGTTTGTGACAACTAAGCCTGAAGGGATGTGGGTAATACGAACGGCGCTGTCAGTTGTGTTCACTGATTGGCCACCATGTCCACCGGCGCGGTAGATGTCAAAACGAAGGTCGCTTTGGTTGATTTCGAGGTCGTGCTCTTCGGCTTCGGGGAGAACGGCAACAGTAATGGTGCTCGTGTGAATACGACCTTGAGATTCAGTCGCAGGAACACGTTGGACGCGGTGCACACCCGATTCAAATTTTAGTTGTGAATATGGTGAATCGCCCTTAACGCCAAAGACTACTTCTTTGTACCCACCAGTATCGTTTGCGCTTTCACTGATAAGTTCAGTCTTGAGGTTGTGGTTTTCACAGTAACGCAGGTACATACGATATAGTTCTGCCGCGAAAAGACTGGCTTCGTCGCCGCCGGCACCGGCACGGATCTCGATAATCACGTTCTTTTCGTCGTTAGGGTCTTTTTGGGCAAGCATCAAGAATAATTCGTCTTCGAGGCGGGCAAGGGCATCGGTATTTTCATCGATTTCCATCTTTGCAAGTTCAGCTAGTTCGTCGTTGCCGCTAGCAAGTACTTTTGCCTCGACGATTTGATTCTCGAGCGATTGACGAAGGAGTGCTTTTTCTAGGATTGTCTGCAGTTCGATGAATCGTTTGTTGCGCTTTTGGTAGTCATCCGCTGCATACGCATCTGGACGTGCTAAAAAGGCATCGAGCTCTGCGAGTTCGGCCTGAAGTGCGGGAATATCGAGGTTAATCTTTGGCATAATGATGTGTTCTTGTCTTTATTCTAACAAAAAAGAGCCTTATCCGGAGAAAAGGCTCTTTTAAAGGTGACGCTAGTTTTCGCTAGTAGTCTTTTTTGCTTTGTTCGCAGCAGATTTCTTTGCTTTGTTAGCAAGTTCTGTTTTGCGAGCTTCAGCAGCTGCAGCACGGTTCTTGAATCGGTCAACACGACCTTCTGTGTCGATGATCTTTTCTTCACCGGTAAAGAACGGGTGAGATGCACTTGAAATGTGCAGCTTAACGAGTGGGTATTCGTTGCCGTCTTCCCATTTAATAGTTTCGCTAGTTTGCGCTGTTGACTGAGTCAAGAAAGCAAAACCGGCAGTGTCGTCGCTAAATACGACGGGGCGGTAGTCACTTGGGTGTAGGTTAGTCTTCATAATCTGAACTATTGTATCTGTTTTTCTTTGATTTGTCTAGAGGTAGTATACTGTAAGCATATGCACGATTCATTCAAAGACATGGGCGAGGAGTTCCGTCGAACCCATGGCACACCGCCAACACCTATAGAAGCGCCTGCTTTTGTTGCGAATGAAGTCGAAAAACTTGCTGGGCACCCAATACTTGCAGGATCGAGTGACACGATTGAATTTATGAAACCTGCAGTTATTGGAGAGGTGCTACAAGCTTCAGAAGCTATGGGCGCGACGCAACAACTTCCCTTGAAAAGCTACAATGCTTTCGTCACTCAAGGTGAACTGCAACCATTCGGTCACCGAGTCGCGCAAATGCGACATGGGCATATTTTTGAAGGCGACATTTTGGCGAGTATTTCGGTAGACCCTGCAGGGCGTCGATGCGAAATCGTTCGTGACATCGAGGGCAAGACATCTTTTGTCGTTATTGATGGCGATGACAAGGTAAATAAATTAGCCCCTCTTGAAAAAACGGATGGAGCTTTAAAAGTTGGTGGCGGTGAACTACTTGTCAGCCAGGCAGAACAAGCATGGTCTATAGAATTTAGACAAAGCCCTGGCGCACAACCGCACGATGCAGTATTGTCCATTGCCGAATCAATGCATGCGACCGACCTAAAATCTATTCGTGCATTAGAAACCAAAGAACGAAAACGACAGAATCGCAATAAATGGATTCGGCGAGCAGTTGGTGTTGCGGCGATTTATGCGACACTTACCCCCGGTGGATTGATTGATATTGCACATAATTCAATTGTAGGAACGCAAGCAACAGTGCAGACGTCGGTTCAAGGATTTACACCTGAAACCGATAGCCCGGAATCGATTGCCGAGTGGGCAAAAATACAGACTGCCGGTATGGCGGTCGAACAAACGATGGAAGATTTGGACGTTCACCAGTATCAATCAGTACTTGATAGAGCGGCCGAATTTAAGGTAGAGCATGCTGCTGAATTTTTGAGCGCAAATGCAATTGATGAAACGCTTGATCAAATTGAAACTGCGCAAACGAAAGAGGAAGTGGTCGCTGCACTTGCGGATGTGAGCGCTTTTTATGGATATAGTTTTGAAGTATCAGATGCTGTTTCACTTGATGCATCAAAAAACACTGCTGGTGAAATCGTAAAAAGTCTGACGATTCTTCCAACAAGTCTGACGAATCAGGCTGCATTAAAAACTATTATGCTCCAAACCATGGAAGAAGTGGCAGGGGACGATGCAGGTTCGGACCATGAACTAGTTGGCCGCTACAGGTCTGGTGAAGAGTCTATCCGTATAGGATCTGTTGACACACTTGGCTCCGTACTGAAGCAAGTCAGCACAACAATCCCAGGATCGTATGGTGGATATACCGTTGGCTCAGTATTCATGCACGAATTTTCACATGCTTTGAACGAGGGTAGTTCACTTGGCGTTGCCGACGAACGCGCCCAAGTTGGAGAAGACCGAAAGGCCGCTAATATCATCGAAGATATTGTGGTTGGCGGTGTACTTGATAGCCCTCAATTTATGAGTACATATGCACGGGCGAGCACAGAAGAAAGTATCGCCGAGAATCTATCGGGCATATTTACTGACAGGTCTGATGGATTGGCACATCCCGACGAAAGCCGTAGCTACACGTCACCCGCAAACGTACTTGCGCTTATGAACCTTGTGCAACTTGAAGCGAATACACCGGGACTCGCGGATTACTTGGTCGCACAGAACGATCGACTGATGCGCGGACAGACTCTATAAGGTTTACGCTTGCGCAATGATATTGCTTGAATCAAAATAGCAGCAACATGGATAGTGAACGACTAAAAAATCTAGAACAGGCAGGTGGTGAGCGCCAAGTACCTTCTTGGGTCAAAGGCTTAATCGAGGATTTTGTCAGTGGCAAAGAGGCGACAATGGAAGCGTCACTCGACGAACAGCAGTTCAACAACACACTTGCGATGCTGCAAATCGAATCTTTTAATGGCGACGACGTGTTAGGGTATCACATCCAAAACACCCAATCTCAGTACGAGATTGACACGGTTGATAGGACAGACTTCCGCGTACCCAAAACTGCTACGGTTGCCGGCTACATTGAGATGCTTGCCGATATGCAGAGCGGTCAGGATTTCCCGAACGACTTTCAATTAAGTTTTGCGCTTCGTTATGACGAAACAACAGCAGTTGTTATCGGTAAACACATGGAAGAATGCGCGCTACACTGTGATGACTGCGCTAAGAATATTGGTGGCCAAGATGAAAATACAACTGGTATTAGTAATGAATATAGCTGTAGTCACGTGGATGGCCAATACGATTACATTAGCTCGTATCGTTTTGGTATGATGCGGCTCGATGAGTTTGAAGATCGTCCCGACTGGGCGATGCCATACGAAATTGATGCGCTTGCGACTGATGAGAAGTTTGAGTCTAAACAAGGCGTAAAGAATGGCAGGTTTGAGCTATGGGAAGCGGAAGTGGGTGACATCATCCGTATTACTGCCGAAGATGCACGAATGGGTCAATACCTGTATGAATTTACGATTGTAAATGCAGGCAATGCGCCACGAGCGATCCTTAAGCAGACAAGTCCTGACGGCTCAGTGATCGAACATAAAGACGTCGAAGTCTCTATTTCCGGAAGTGGACAATGGACAAACTGGCGCAACAACCCGATGGTTAAAGGCTGGGAAGAACAGATAGCGATCAGTCACGGGCATCTGTACGAGAAAGGACAAGTCCTTGTTATAGATACTCGAACTAACGAGCAGTACGAGTTGAGGCCTGCAGCGACAAAGATTGAGGTGATTAGCCACAGTGATATCGAAGAGGCTACCGCCGTCGCCTAAGCGCGCTTGCATTTCTGTTTCACCCCTGTTATAATAGAAGGGTAACAATATTTAATGACACAACCTTCCGCAAAACTCCTACTATTTGATAGCAGGGCAGAAGGTGAGGAACAAGGAGTTCAACAATTATGGCAGTATCTGTCGACATTAAAGCATTGCTCGAAGCTGGTGTTCACTTTGGACACAAAACGAGCCGTTGGCACCCTAAAATGGCGCCATACATCCACAGCAAGCGTCAAGATAACCACATCATTGACCTTACAAAAACTGTTGCTGGTCTAGAAGTAGCCCTTCCATTCCTTACAAAAGTTGCTGCAGCCGGAAAGCCAATCCTTTTCGTTGCAACAAAAAAGCACACTAAGGACGCTGTAAAAGCTGCCGCAGTCGCACTTGGTCAACCATACATGATCGAACGATGGCTTGGTGGAACACTTACAAACGTAAACACTGTCTCTGCACAAATCAAGAAACTCAAAGATCTTGAAAGCAAAATGATTAGCGGTGACCTTGAGAAGAAGTACAACAAGCTTGAGATCCAACGATTCCAAGAAGAAATTGATGCACTGACTCTTAAGTACGGTGGTATCAAAGACCTTAACGGCAAACCTGGTGCTGTATTCATCATCGACGTTCTTGGTGATGTAAACGCGATCAAAGAAGCAAAGACAATTGGCGTGCCTGTTGTTGCTGTTGTTGATACAAACGCAGATCCAACACTTATCGACTACGTGATTCCTGGTAACGACGACGCGATCAAGGGTGTCCACCTATTGCTCGACTACGTCAGCCAAGCAATCAACGAGGGGAAGAGCCAAGCTAAACCAGCAGTCGCTGAAAAAGGAGAAAAATAATTCCATGGCAGTTTCAATTGATGACATCAAGAAGCTAAAAGAACTTACAGGTGTTGGTCTGACTGACGCAAAGGTAGCACTTGTTGCTGCTGATGGTGACTTCGACAAAGCGCTTGAAGAAATGCGCAAAAAAGGTCTGACAAAGGCTGAGAAAAAAGCTGACCGTGAAGCACTTGAAGGTGTAATCGACAGCTACGTACACGGTGGACGCATTGGTGTTCTCGTTGAAGTAAACTGTGAAACTGACTTCGTTGCACGTACTGACGGATTCAAAGAATTCGCTCACATGATTTCACTACAAGTTGCTTCAATGTCACCTGTATACGTTTCTGAAGCTGACATTCCAGCAGAAGAATTGACTCGTGTTCGCGCAGAAGCAGAAGCAAGTGGTGCAGCCGATGGCAAGCCAGCTGATATCGCCGCAAAGATTATTGACGGTCAAGTCAGCAAATACTTCGCTGACAAGGTGCTTTTGAACCAACAATACATCATGGATGATTCTATGACAGTTGGAACATTCCTCAAGCAGAGCATTGGTCAAATGGGTGAAAACATCATCGTTCGTCGCTTCAAGCGCATTGAACTTGGTGTAAACGACTAGTTTATCCCTATGGCTCCAACACGCAGTGAACGAATTATCGAACGTGTAGAGCGTCGATTTGACAGTGGTGAGAATCACTTTCGTGCACGAACTGTATTGGCTGATCTTGCGCTCCGCGGAGCGCAAGACGCCAAAGAACTTATTGAAGATTCAGATGAGCGTATTATTCGCTCATTGTCTAATGCTGGTGCTGAAGCGGTTATTTATTATATCGTAGGTGACCACGGCAATGGTCCACAGCCAACAGCAGAATATGTCTGCGTGACAAAACGTGACGGTGTTGAGACATTGGCTCGCATGAAGCCATTGTCACCAGGCGCAGGCGAGGCATATGTCCCCGTGCTGACAACCAACCAAATCGATTACTAGACCTGATATACTGGAGGTATTATGTTTGATACAAAACCCTATGAAGATCGATTAAACAGTGCCGTTGCGCACTTTGAAGATGAATTAAAAAAAGTCCGTACTGGCCGTGCTCACCCGAGCATGCTTGATAGTATTCAAGCTGAAGTATATGGACAAAAAATGCCCCTTAACCAAGTTGCAAACGTGACCGCCCCGGAGCCACAAATGTTGACGATTACTCCATTTGACGCGGGTAATATTCAGTCAATCGCTGCAGCGATTCGCCAAGATCAATCACTAGGCCTCAACCCAAGTGACGATGGTCGCGTGATTCGTGTGCCGATTCCACCGCTAACCGAAGAGCGCCGTAAGCTGCTTGTAAAGCAGACCAGCGAAAAGGTTGAAGAAGCTCGTATTGCGATGCGAAACGTCCGCCAAGATGCTTTAAAAGAAGCGAAGCGCAAGAAAGATGCCAAAGAAGTGTCTGAAGATGACATGAAGAGCATCGAAAAAAGTATCGATGGAAGTGTTGCTGCATGTAACAGTAAACTCGATGTTGTGTTTAAGGAAAAAGAAAAGGAAATCCTGACTCTCTAATGTCAGATTCTGAAACGCCAGCTATCCCACGTCACGTTGGCTATATTGTCGACGGTAATCGACGCTGGGCAAAGAAACACGGATTGCCTTCATACGAAGGCCACCTTGCTGGATATAACGCACTGAAAGACGTTGCAGTTGCAACACTCGAAGCGGGTGCTGAGTTTATGTCTGCCTATATCTTCTCGACAGAAAACTGGACACGTAGCGCTGATGAAGTGAAACGTTTAATGGGGCTAACATTAAAGATTCTTACAAGTGATATTCCAATATTTAACACATACAATGTTCGCTTACGTATCATTGGTTCACGCGATGGTGTCGATCCGAAAATCGTAAAGGCGATGGTGAATGCCGAAGAAGCAACGGCGGGGAATACTGGTGGAACGCTCGCACTCTGTTTTAACTACGGTGGTCACCAAGAAATTACTGATGCGGTCAAAAAAATTGTCGCATCTGGCGCAAAAGAAGATGAAGTGACAACGCAGCTGATCGCTGATAACTTGTACTTGCCAGATGTTCCACCTATTGATGTGATTGTTCGCACCAGTGGTGAAATGCGTATTAGCAACTTTATGTTGTGGCGCGCCGCGTACAGTGAATTCATTTTCCTTGATCAGATGTGGCCAGATATGACAAAAGACGACGTCACAGCTATAATGAAAGAATATTCGCGCCGCGGAAGGCGTTTCGGAAAATAACTGGAGGGTACATGGATCTCATTATCGGTATTATTATTGGGCTTATCGTTCTTGTTGTCCTTGTTGTCATTCACGAACTTGGTCACGCGATCGTTGCAAAAAGAAATGGCGTTGTTGTTGAAGAGTTCGGAATAGGGTTCCCGCCGCGTGCATGGGGCAAGAAATTAAAAAACGGCGTACTATTTAGCTTAAACTGGCTTCCTTTAGGTGGCTTCGTTAAACTACAGGGTGAGCATGATGCTGCACACAAAAAAGGCGATTACGGTGCAGCGACATTCTGGCAAAAGACCAAGATCCTTTTTGCCGGTGTGGTGATGAACTGGGTTGTTGCGGTCGTTATCTTTACGATCCTCGCACTGGTTGGTCTGCCGAAGATCTTACCTAATCAATTTGTTGTTCCATCTGATGTGAAGCAAGTCGCTGCACCAGTGCAATTATCTGCACTTGTGAAAGACTATCCAGCCGAAAAAGCAGGCCTGAAAGCAGGCGATACGGTCACGACATTCGCCGGGCAACCAGTGAACGATGTACAAACACTTATCTCACTTTCAAAAGAGAACAAGGGCAAGACAGTTCCTGTTATATACGAACGTGAAGGCAAAGAAGCGACTGCATCCGTTGCACTACGTGACACAGATACGGCAATCTTTGGATCAACGCTATCTCAGCGTCAGTTAATTCGTGCGACATGGTCAGCGCCAATTGTAGGTATCGTCACGACAGGTCAATTTACTTGGGTAACTTTCCAAGGGCTTGGACAACTTGTTGGTGATTTCTTTGGCGGACTCTTCTTGCAGTTAAGTCCTGATAGCGATACACGCAAAGCAGCGGGTGAGAGCCTGCAGCGCGCCGGTGAGAGTGTTGCAGGGCCTGTAGGTATCCTCGGGACTATTTTCCCAGCGGCAGGGAAGGCTGGTCCTACAGAAGTCTTCTTCTTGGCTGGTATTATCTCACTGACACTTGCGGTGATGAACACACTCCCGATCCCTGCGCTTGATGGTGGACGATGGTTTGTGACGGCACTGTTCAAGGCGCTCAAAAAACCACTAACAAAAGACCGTGAAGAAAAAATTCAAGGTACAGGATTCATGGTACTTATGGGCTTGATCGTACTGGTTACTATCGGCGATGTTGCGAAGCTTTTTAACTAAACCTGAGGGTGGTATGCCTTGGCTAGGGCTTGCCTTGCCTGTGTGGGTGCTCGCTGGATTTATCTTTGCGCAGGTAGTTGTTGGTCTAATCTTATCGGTTTTTGAACTGACAGGCGTAAAGTTTGACGGCATCAATAATGCGGTCTTTCAGGCGACGTTATCTGCGGTGATTTATGTACTATCGCTATTTGTCGTGATAGGACTTCCGTGGATAGTGAAAAAATTCCGCACAACAGCACGTGACTTAGGGCTCGATCATTTCCCAAAATGGTCACACCTTTTATGGGCACCAATTGGCTTCATCGTCTATATTTTCTTGTCGTATTTCTTTACAGCAATCGCAATGCTGACGCCATTTTACGACAACACCTCAACGCAAGATGTTGGGTTTGCGAATCTCAACTTTGGATTTGAATACTTCGTCGCATTCGTGACATTAGTGATTATCGCCCCTGTTGCAGAAGAAATTTTGTTCCGCGGATATTTGCTGGGTAAGCTTCGAAAGAACTTGCAGCTATGGGTATCAATCCTCATTACGAGTATTTTGTTTGCCATCGTTCACCTAAATTTTAACGTGGGCGTGGACGTGTTTGCGCTGAGTATTGTGCTCTGTATCCTGCGCGTCAGGACGAACAGTTTGTGGCCATCAATATTGCTTCACATGACAAAAAACGGAATCGCGTTCTATTTCCTCTTTATTAATCCGTTACTTTTGCCTACACTAGGAGGATAAATTATGCGAGTTACACATCTATTCACTAAAACCAGTAAGAATGCGCCTTCGGATGAAGTTGCTAAAAATGCACAGCTATTAGCGCGTGCGGGATATATTTATAAAGTAATGGCGGGTGTGTATGCTTATACGCCGCTTGGTATCAAAGTCCTTGAAAACATCAAACAAGTTGTTCGTGAAGAAATGAATGGCATTGGTGGTCAAGAGCTTATTATGACTGCGCTGCAACCAAAAGAGGTGTGGGAAACAACGACACGTTGGGACGATGATGTCGTTGACGTGTGGTTCAAGACGAAGTTGAAAGACGACACAGAAGTTGGACTTGCTTGGTCACACGAAGAAGCAATTATCACTATGATGAAGCAGTACGTAAAGAGCTATAAAGACCTGCCGATTTACGCGTACCAATTCCAAACTAAGTTCCGAAATGAATTACGAGCAAAAAGCGGTATCATGCGCGGTCGTGAGTTTGTCATGAAAGATATGTATTCACTCAGCACCGATGCTGAGCAGCACGAGAAGTTTTATCAAGAAACTATCGCGGCGTATACGCGAGTCTATGATCGCCTCGGGCTTGGTGAAGATACATATGTAACTTTCGCCAGTGGTGGTGCATTTACGCAGTTTAGTCACGAATTCCAGACTATCTGTGAAGCAGGTGAGGACATCATCTATGTGAACCGTGAAAAGGGAATCGCACTAAATGAAGAGGTTTTGAACGAAGAGACTTTGACTACACTTGGTGTGACTCGCGAAGAATTGACCGAAATGAAAAGCGCAGAAGTCGGAAACATCTTTAATTTCGGCACCGATAAGAGTGAGCAGATGGACATTCATTATACAAACGAAGAGGGGCAACAAATTCCCGTGTTCTTGGGATCATACGGTATTGGGATTACTCGAGTAATGGGTGTAATTGTTGAGAAGTTTGCTGACGACAAAGGTCTGGTCTGGCCAGAGAACGTCGCACCATTCAAAGTCTACCTTGTCAGTATCGGTGATATCAAAGAACAAGCTGATGCGTTGTATGAACAATTGACAGCCGCTGGAATTGAAGTATTATACGATGACCGCAACGAACGACCGGGTGCGAAATTTGCCGATGCAGAATTGCTGGGAATTCCATACCGTGTCACCATCAGCGAACGATTGCTTGCTGAACAAAAATTAGAATTTACACCACGTTCAACCAGTGAATCAGAACTATTGACAGGTGATGAACTGCTTGCTAAACTAACACGTAAATAGAGATGCAAAGTAGGTGTCCTACGCTATATATAGCGTAGGACACCTTAAAAAAAGAGATTTAAGCCTTTTTTCGCTCTATACAAGAAAGAGAAATTATGAAGAAACACTATCAAATCACCTCAGAAGGTCAAAAAGAGCTTGAAACAGAGCTTGAGACTCTTAAATCACGCCGCGGACAAGTTGCCGACAAAATTGCTGAAGCACGTGATTTTGGCGATTTGAGCGAGAACGCTGAATACGATTCTGCTCGTGAAGAGCAGGGTCTACTTGAAACTCGTATCGCTGAAATCGAAGACATCCTTCGCAACGCTGACATTATCAAGAGTGGTCCAAAGTCACTTATTGGTCTTGGCAGCAAAGTTGATCTAAAGATTGGCGCAAAGACAGTAACGTACACAATCGTTGGTCCTGTTGAAGCAAACCCACTTGAGGGTAAGATCAGCAACGAATCACCAATCGGACTTGCACTATTTGGCCGCAAGGTTGGAGACGACGCAAAGATCAGCACACCTAAGGGTGATGTAACGTACAAGATTGCACAGATTAACTAGGTTAACTAGGCAATCACAATCAATCTCGATAAAGCGACGAATTAGTTCGTCGCTTTATTAATGTGGCTATGCTTTCGTTACCCTCGAAAATATGGTAAAAATAGCGTATCCATCTCCACCAGCGATTCTCACCGAGTCGCGGTGTTGAGTTTGTGGAGTACCTATGACAAAGGAATGAAGCTATGGTTAATTCGGAAGATGAGCCGAGTCTGCTTGAGCAGTTCACGAAGGCACATCCGATTTTCTCGGCAGAGCGAGACAAGATCAGGATGTTGTTCTGTGAATCTCGCCTGGATGCGCTGCGCCGAACCCACGCCGAGAGCAGAACGGAATTCGATTTCGAGGCATCGTTGATGCAGGAATCGCAGTTTTACGGAGAACGCCATCCGTGGGAGAAGGTGATTCTGTATTCGGGCGAAGATCTTGAACCCGTCTACTGGAGTGACCTCTTCGTCGATGGCGACACGAGTGACGATGCGCCGCTTGCATTCATCGATTACTTTAACCGTTTCCTTAAGGGAAAAGGCATGGGTATATCACTCGATAACTCATTTGGTCGCATGTACTTCAGCGACTAATCTCGGCACTATTCAAACAAAGGAAAGAACATGAAGATAGTTGTATATAGTGTCGCGCATGGCGAAAACACCGTCGAGCTTTCGGACGAGGTGACGCGAGTCGGTCACCAGGTCCTATGGGACGAAGGTGGAGTTCTCGACTCTCATGTGGCTGGCGTCACGGTCTTCGTTGAGCACCCGTATGGAAACAGAAACCCAGTACTGGTCTATGTGCGCCGCCACTCCGACAGGTCGTTTGACTTCGAGGGAGCCTCACGGGCGACACTCAAAAAAACAAGAGTTCGTCGCATAATCCGGTAGTCATCGGTTGCCCGTACCTTATGTTGAGCAAAATGCTTGCTCCGTAAGGTGCGGGCATTTTGCTTTTATAAGGGGAGAGGCGGGGTAATATGCTATAATTTAAACAATTATGGCTACATTAAAAGACTTCCGTGACGAGCGCCTTCGCAAGCTCCAAGACCTCCGTGAATTAGGATTTAATCCTTACCCAGCTGAATCCCACCGCACACACAACGCCGGTGTGGTTATCGCTGACTTTGAATCACTCGAAAACCAAACCGTCACGATTGCTGGGCGCATCGTTGCGATTCGAAAATTCGGGAAGCTCGCTTTCATCGTGGTGAAAGACCAAAGTGGGCAAGTGCAGCTATATCTTAACGAAGCAGAAGTTGAAGCACGCGACGCTGCATCAAACCGCCTCGGCATTGAAGACCTCCCACTACTTGATACAGGTGACTTCATAGAAGCAACTGGCCCAGTTGGTAAAAGTAAAACTGGTGAAGTTTCAATCTTTGTGAAAGAGCTTCGCATCCTGACGAAAGCACTTCGTCCAATGCCATCTGCGCAAGAAGGGTTTACGAACAAAGAAGAGCGCATGCGCCGTCGTTACATCGATATGAACGTGAATACTGATATACGCGAACGTTTTGTCCGTCGTAGCAAATTCTGGCAGGCAACACGTGATTTCTTGAACGCTAATGATTTCCTCGAAGTAAATATTCCTGTGCTTGAGCACACTACCGGCGGTGCTGATGCAACACCGTTTGTGACGCACATGGAAGCGCTTGATCAAGATTTCTACCTCCGCATTAGCCACGAACTTCCGTTGAAACGCCTGATTGGTGCTGGCTTTGAAAAGGTCTATGACATCGGTGCACGTTTCCGTAACGAAAACTACAGCGATGAACATCTTCCTGAACACGTTGCGATGGAATGGTATTGGGCATACGCTAACTGGCAAGACGGCATGAAGTTCATGGAAAACATGTACAAAGATGTATTACAAAAAACATTTGGTACATTGCAATTCAAGCTTCGCAACTTCGATGTGAACATGGAAGGTGAGTGGGAAGTCTGGGACTACGCGACCGTCATCAAAGAACGGTATGGTATCGACGTATTCGAATCATCACTCGATGAAGTTAAAAAAGCACTTGCTGATAACAAGCTCGAAGTTGAACAAACTGAAAACCGCGCTCGCGGTATCGACAAACTGTGGAAGAACATTCGTAAAGATGTCACTGGTCCAGTCTGGTTGATTAACACACCGACATTTATTAGCCCGCTCTCTAAAACAAATCCCGACGACGCACGAACCGTCCAACGATTCCAACCTGTTATCGCCGGAAGTGAACTTGGAAACGGATTTTCTGAGTTAAATGACCCCGTTGATCAACTTGAACGATTCGTCGAACAACAAGGTATGCGTGAAGCAGGCGACGACGAAGCAATGATGCTTGATATCGATTATGTTGAGATGCTCGAATATGGCATGCCTCCAGCAGTTGGTTGGGGATTCTCTGAACGTGTCTTCTGGATCTTCGAAGGTGTCACTGCGCGCGAAGGTGTTCCATTCCCGCAACTCCGTCATGAATACGATGAAGTAACAAAAGCAATCTACCCTGAAATTAAATTCGACTAGTGTCTAACCATTAGCCTCATTAGTTGCTATACTAAAGAGTAATGATAGAGGTAAAGGGAATCACGAAAACATACGGCAAGAAGCAGAATGCTTTCTTGGCGCTCGACAACGTCAGCTTCACTATCCCAGAAGGCATGACAGTCGCGATTATTGGAAAATCTGGAAGCGGTAAATCAACTTTAATGCACGCAATGAGTGGACTTGATCGTCCTGAAATTGGCGAAGTAGTAATTAACGGTGAAAATATTTTAACGCTGAAACAACGCAAGATCGATGCGTTCCGCGCCTCAACAATGAGCTTTATCTTTCAAAGCTTCTTTATTCAACCAAACGAAACCTGTTACGACAACGTCGTGCTTCCGCTTGAAATCGCTGAAGTGCCGCGTAACAAACGTCGTGCAAAAGTTGAAGCAGCTCTTGCTGCAGTCGAATTAACCGACAAGATCCGCAAGAAAGCCGCGACGCTTTCGGGTGGTCAGAAACAGCGCCTCGCAATTGCGCGTGCGATCGTGAACGAACCAAAGATCCTTTTTGCTGATGAGCCAACTGGAAACCTCGATAGCGTGACGGGTGCGGTTGTTGAAGAGTTCTTGTTTAATTATTCAAAGACAAACAACGCAACCTTGATTGTTGTCACACATGACCCTGAACTTGCTGAAAAATGTGACGCACGAATTGAAATTGTTGACGGTAAGATTCAAGCAATCTACGGACTTGATGGAAAGAGCGGAACTGTATGAAAATAAATGACACAATTCAGCGCGCAGGACGAAGTCTTCGCCAAGCCAAAGCTCGCACCTTACTGACAAGCCTCGCAATCGGTGTAGGCGCATTTACAATTACGTTAAGCCTCGCTGGGGGACAGGGTGGTCGTGAATACACAGACTCTATCGTCAGTGCGAACACAAATGTAAACGAACTTGTCGTAACGAAGAAATCTGAAGTTCCAACCGGAATTCAGGAATACAATCCAGATGCCAGTGCAACTAGCTCGGGCCCACTGGGTGGCGGTTCGATTGCAACAATTTCAAATGAAGAAGTTGCACAGCTCGAAAAGATTGATGGCGTCGAAAGTGTGACGCCCAACTATGCACCATCTGTTAATTACGTGACAACTGAAGGTCAAAAGAAATACGACGCATCTGTCAGCACATACACAAAGAGCGTTTCGCTTGAGTACGCTGCCGGGTCAGTTGACGGCACACTCGCAAGTGACGAGATCATCCTGACTGAAGAATACGCAGATGTACTTGGATACAAGAATCACGCGGATGCAATTGGTAAGCAGGTAACAATTAATGCCACAAAGCTTTCAACCAGTTTTGCACCAGTTCCTTCAACTAAAGACTTCACGTTCAAGGTGAAGGCTGTGAGTAGTGCCAATGGCTTGGCGTTCCGCTCACAAGGCTCAATGCTTATTTCTGACGCTGCTGCAAAAGAGATTTATACGTATGTAAATGAAGACACCTCTATGTTTGGTAAATTCATCCTCGCTTCAGTTCGTGTGACTGATGCCGATAGGGCAGAAGAAATCAAAGGTATCTTGGATGGAAAAGGCTACGACGCACAAACAGCTGCTGACGTGCTTGGAACTATCAATACTTTCATCAATGTACTTCTCGGTATCCTCCTTGGATTCGGTGCACTCGCTGTGCTGACATCTGTATTCGGTATCATTAACACTCAGTACATTAGTGTTCTTGAGCGAACTCAGCAAATTGGCCTGATGAAAGCACTCGGCATGAGTGGACGCGACGTCGGACGCCTGTTCAAATACGAAGCAGCATGGGTTGGATTCCTCGGTGGAGCAATCGGAGCTGGCTTTGCATTCGTAATCGGAACAATTGCCAACCCGCTCATTAGTAAGGCACTCGATCTTGGTGATATCTACCTGTTGAAGTTCGATCCAATCCAAGTCGCTGTCGTTATTATTGGCTTGATTCTTATCTCGGTTGCTGCAGGCATTTTCCCAGCTCGAAAAGCATCACGACTTGATCCAATTGAAGCACTCAGAACTGAATAGGCATCTGTTACAATAGGTCTATTATGTTAGATATCCGCTTTGTCCGGGAAAACCCTGAACTTGTCCAAGAAAATGCTCGTAAAAAGGGCTATGACGTTAATATCGCTCATATCTTGGATCTTGATGCGCAAAAACGTGGCTTGTCGCAAACTGTTGATGAGCTTCGTGAGAAGCGAAACGCCAACGCCGCGTCAATGAAAGGCGGCAAACCGTCTCAAGAAGCGATCGATGAAGGTCGTATCATTAAACAAGAGCTTGCTGAAAAAGAGGCTGCCTTTAATGAAGTCGATACTGAATTTTTGGATCTATTCAAGAAAGTTCCAAACCTCGCAGCTGAAGATGTACCTAATGGCGCCTCAGAAGACGATAACGTCGTTTCGAAAACAGTTGGTGAAGCAACATCATTTGATTTTGAACCACGTAATCACGCCGACATTGCAAACGAACGTGGGTGGCTCGATAAAGAGCGCGCAGCAAAAGTCGCCGGCAGTCGTTTTGCATATCTAAAAGGTGACCTCGTAAAACTTCAATTTGCACTCGTGCAGCACGTCATTAATACGCTGAGTGATCAGGAAACAATCGCCAAGATCGCAGCTAATGCTGGTATTGAAATATCAGACATGCCATTTACACCCGTCTTGCCACCGCTCATGATTCGCACCGAACTGTATGACGCAATGGATCGCCTTGAACCACGTGACGACCGTTACAAACTCGAAGACGATGATCTTTGGTTGCAGGGAAGTGCCGAGCACGTTATGGGTAGCATGCATGCAAATGAAATTATCGACGAAGCAGATCTACCTATTCGTTACCTTGGCTATGCAACCAGTTTCCGTCGTGAAGCCGGTACATACGGTAAAGACATGGAGGGTATTCTTCGCATGCATCAATTCGATAAACTGGAAATGGAAAGCTTCTCAACTGCCGAAAATGGTCTGAACGAACACTTCTTGATGGTCGCAATCCAAGAATACTTGCTTACCTCACTCGAACTGCCGTACCGTGTTATCCAAAAATGTACCGCTGACATTGGTAAGCCAAATGCCCGTGGTATCGACATGGAGGCATGGCTTCCAGGGCAGTCACAGTACCGTGAAACACACACTGCTGACTATATGACCGATTACCAATCACGACGCCTCCAAACGCGCGTCCGTCGCGCATCAGGTGACCTTGAGTTGGTACACACGAACGACGCAACTGCCTTCGCACTTGGACGCGCTATGATCGCTATTATCGAGAATGGTCAAAACGCAGATGGAACGATCAAGATCCCTGCAGTCCTTCGTCCATACCTCGGCGGAAAAGAAATTCTTTAGCCTTCTTACTGCATTCTCTCAGCCTTCGGGTGGTATAATAAGAAGTACAAATACCAACGGAAACGGAGGAATAGCACTATATGATTTCATCAATTGATATCGTCGGAGTTAAATATATCGTAGGGGATCAAGCACGCAAGTATGTACTGCGCAAGATCGCCAAACTTGATAAATACTTACCAAAACATGCACGCAAAAGCGTCACTGCTGATGTAAAGCTTCGCGAAGTAAACCGTGACCACGGCAATAAATACGAAGCCGAGATCATCCTTAATGTGCCCGACAAACGATTAACAGCCAAAGACTCAACAGGGAACATGTTTGCTGCTATCGATATTGTCGAAGCAAAACTCATTAATCAAATGCGTAAATACAAAGACGCCAGCATCCTGCACGTCGCGAACAAGCGTATCTTGAGCAAGTCAAAACCAGCTCAGTCCGAACTCTAGAAAATCCTTGTGCCTTACCCCGTAAAATCGTATAATAATAGTCAAAGCAATCAGACTGAACTATTTTCCTGAAAGGCGGGGTACGCGCAATGATTAGTAAACAAGGTGCACTCACCAAAATTTTTGGTGATCCACAAGCAAAGACACTGAAACGACTGCAAAAAAAGGTAGTCGCTATTAATGCACTTGAAGAGAAATACAAGAAACTCTCAACTCCTGAATTAAAGAAGCAAACAGAAGTCCTGAAAAAACGTCTGCAGAAAAAGGGTGAAACACTCGACACAATCCTTCCGGACGCATTTGCGCTTGTTCGTGAAGCCAGCACTCGTGTCCTCAAGATGCGTCACTTCGATGTCCAGCTTATCGGTGGTATCGTTCTACACGAAGGGAGCGTTGCTGAAATGAAGACGGGTGAGGGTAAGACGCTTGTTGCGACACTTCCTGTATATCTGAATGCACTTGAAGGAAAAGGTGTTCACGTGATCAGTGTGAACGACTACCTTGTCCAACGTGACGCCAGCTGGATGGGTGAGTTGTATGACTTCCTTGGTCTTTCGACAGCCGTTATTATTAACGATGCTTCATTCCAATTCGACTCTAAGTTTTCAAACGACAACCACGACGACGCACGTATGAAGCGCCTTCGCCCAGTTACTCGTAAAGAAGCCTACGCCGCTGATGTTACATACGGTACAAACAACGAATTCGGATTCGACTACCTACGTGACAACATGGTGAACGAAGTTGAACTATTACGTCAACGTGATTTGCACTACGCGATCGTTGACGAGGTTGACTCTGTACTGATTGACGAAGCGCGTACACCGCTTATTATCTCTGCACCAGCTGCAGAAAACCCAGAGAGCTATATTCAATTTGCTAAGATCGCTGCAAAACTTGTGCCAGCTGACTTCGTACTTGATGAAAAGCGCAAAATGGTCGCTTTGACTGACGATGGTGTCGACAAGGTACAGCGTTTACTCGGAGTAAAAAACCTATACAGTCCTGAGTATGTTCGTTCTGTCTATCACCTTGACCAAGCACTTCGCGCACAAACATTGTTCCGCCGTGACAAAGATTACGTCGTTACTAAAGATGGTGAAGTAGTGATCGTTGACGAATTCACGGGACGTTTGATGAACGGCCGCCGTTATAACGAAGGTCTCCACCAAGCTATCGAAGCGAAAGAAAAAGTTGATGTCCTCCAAGAGAGCATGACACTTGCAACAGTCTCATTCCAGAACTACTTCCGTCTGTACAAGAAGCTATCTGGTATGACCGGTACGGCCTTCACTGAAGCAGAAGAATTCCAACAGATCTACAAGATCGATGTATTGCAAATTCCTTCAAACCGTCCAATTGCGCGTGAAGACCGCCAAGACCTGATCTTTAAGACAGAAAAAGGCAAGTTGAAGGCAATCGCTGACATCATTGCGGAATATCACAAAGAAGGACGTCCTGTTCTTGTTGGTTCAGCCTCTATCTCAAAGAACGAATTGATCGCTGACTGGTTAAAGAAATCAAAGATTCCTTACGAAATCTTGAACGCAAAGAACAACGAACGTGAAGCAGCAATTATCGAAAAAGCTGGTGAAAAGGGTGCCGTTACACTTGCAACAAACATTGCTGGACGTGGTACTGACATTAAGCTTGGTGAAGGCGTTGTAGAACTTGGTGGCCTGGTGGTTATCGGTTCAGAACGACACGAATCTCGCCGCATCGACAATCAGCTTCGTGGACGTGGTGGACGCCAAGGTGACCCAGGATTGACTCAATTCTACGTGTCTACCGAAGATGATCTTATGCGTATCTTCCAGGGCGAGCGTATCGCCAGCCTTATGGGACGTATCGGCATGGATGACGAAACACCAATCCAGCACAAGATGGTTTCAAACACACTCGAAGCTGCCCAAAAGCGTGTTGAAGGATTCAACTTTGACATCCGAAAGAACGTCGTCCAGTACGACAACGTGATTAACCGTCACCGCCGCGTGGTCTATACGATTCGTCGCAAGATCCTCGAAGGTGCAGATATCAAAGCTGAAGTTGAACGTTTGATCGAAGCGAAAGTACGTGACCTCACGCTGCTTCCTGCAAAGAACAACAAAAACTTTGAAGTAGAATTTACTGAAGTCTTCCCAATCACCGACAAGCGCCTCAAGGCAATTGGTGCAGAGAAAAACGACAAAGCTCGTTTCCAACTTGCTCTAAAAGAAGTGTCAAAACTCTACAAAGCAAAAGAAGATGAACTTGAAGCTGATGTACTACGTAAAGTTGAGCGTGAAGTGTACCTTCAGGTACTTGATACACTCTGGATGCAACACCTCGAGAACATGCAGCACCTTCGTGATGGTATTCACTGGCGCAGTGTTGGTCAACGCGACCCACTTGTCGAATATCGTAGCGAATCTTCAAAGCTATTTGATAGCCTACAGGCAACGCTTCGCGACGAAGTACTCCGTGCTGTCACACACGTGACTCCAAGCGACGCTGTCGCTCGCTCACAAGAAGAATACGATACTGAATTGACCCGTTTAGCTGAAAGTGCCGTCGAAAAAGGCGTGAACGAAATCACTTCTGGTGAAGCGAACCGCGACAAAGATTTCAAGGTAGTAAAGGGTGAAACTGCTGGTGAAGCAAGCTTGAAAAAGAACCAAGCCCGCAAGAAAAAGAAGAGCCAACGCCAAAACCGTAAATCTGGCCGCAAATCTTAGTTCCGAACACAATACATAAATAGTTAGTAAAAGAGAGTCCTGTAATGAACCACACCGTTGAAGAAGTGAAGCTTAAAAATGGCGCAAAAGGCCTGTTTATAAATATCCCAGGTGCTACCGTCATGAGTATGCAGTTTCAGTTCCGAGCGGGAAGTCGTTACGCAAAAAATAAGGACATCGAACAAGTCGCGCACATCATGGAACACATGGCATTTGGTGCAAATGCAAAATTCAAATCTGAACATGATTTCGAATCTGAATTCACTAAGAATGGTGCCTATCACAACGCGTACACCAGCGATCTTTCAATGGTGTACGAAGCTGACTGTGCTGACTTTGAGTGGGATCGTATTTTGGAACTTCAAAAAATCAGTATTTCTCAACCAAAGTTTAATGCGACTGAACTTGAAGCCGAAAAGGGAAACGTTCGGAGTGAATTAACAAACTACCTAAACGACCATCATCGTATTTTGTGGCCACGCGTCCAACAGCTGCTTGGTGAGGATGTTTTGACGTATCGTCAGGCGATCTCAACGATTGCAAACGTCACATTGGCTGATATTCGTGAACACCACCGTCGAACACACACAACGCGCAACATGCGTTTTGTGATCTCTGGTAAATTGCGCGGACGCAAATCTGAAATCCTGCGACAGTTGAACGACTTCCAGTTGCCAGAAGGTGACCGCTTCGAAGTCCCACGTGACGAACTTTCGAGTGCGCACCCAACGGTTATTCGTCGTAAGGATGCAACCAACCTGACATTTGGCCTCACGCTTAGTTTGCCTCGTGAACTTTCGGACGATGAACTTGATGCAATGCACAACCTGAACCACATCCTTACAGGGACTACACACTCACGTATCTTTGGTAAGGCACGCTCTAAGGGTCTTGCATACAGCGTAGGTGCATATACCGGTGCTGGATTCTACGACAGCGCTTGGGACATCTCTGGCCAAGTAAACCACGATACAGCACCACAGTTGTTCGAGATTATTGCAACAGAAATTAAAGCCGTCCTTGATGGTAAATTAACTGATCAAGAAATCGAAGCAGCAAAATCATTCGGACTCGGACGCTACCAAATGGGTGCACAAACCGTTTCGCAAATTGCTGGATTCTATACGAATCGCTATTTTGCAGATGACTTTATTAAAGATTACGCGAAAGTACCTGACCTGATTCGTAAAGTAACTCGCGAAAAGATCGTTGCGACCACGCAAAGCTTTATCGACGCGAATACATGGGTACTTGCTGCCGTCAGTAGCGGCGACCGTGAAGAGCTCGTTGGATTGAACGACAAGCTTACCGGATTGTTTAAATCAGAGTAGAATAGACCTATGAAGATTGCGATTGCTGGGTATGGGGTAGAGGGCGAAGCGAATTATCACTATTGGGCTAAAGACCCTTCGAATATAATTACGATTGTTGATGAGGCTGATGCGCCTAAGTATCAGGTTCCTGAAGGTGTATCAACACTCCTTGGTGCTGGCGCATTTGAACGTCTAGACGGCTTTGACATTGTGGTGCGAACCGCTGGACTTGCACCTCGCAAGATTAAGACAGACGGTAAGATTTGGTCAGCGACCAATGAATTCTTTGATAAGTGTCCGGCGCACATTATCGGCGTTACTGGTACAAAAGGCAAGGGGACGACATCGAGTATGATCGCCTCTATCCTTGAAGCAACAGGTAAAAAGACATGGTTGGTCGGGAACATTGGCACCGCTGCATTAGAGCTACTTGATCAGATGACAGCTGATGATTACGTCGTATTCGAGATGTCGAGCTTCCAGCTATGGGACATCGAGTACTCACCGCACGTCGCGGTTGTCCTTCCCATCGAACCTGACCATCTCAACGTGCATTCGAACATGGAAGATTATGTACGAGCAAAGGCGGGGATTCGCCGCTACCAAAAAGCAGACGATGTGTGTATCTACCATGCATCAAATGAGTACGCGAGATTGATTGCGTTCACGAATCCTGATGCACGCATGCTTCGATACGGTATTGAAACAGATGGGGGAGCGTATGTACAAGACGGACAGTTCTACGAGTCTGAACACATTATTTGTTCAACTGATGTCATGCAAGTTCCAGGCCAACACAACATAGAAAACGCCTGTGCTGCAATTTCTGCAACACGTCAGTTAGGTGTCGACTATGAGGCTATCGCGACGGGGCTACGTAACTTCAAAGGCTTACCTCACCGTATTGAGTTCGTACGCGAATTTGACGGTGTTGAATATTACAACGACAGCTTTTCGTCTGCACCATCAGCGACAGTGGCTGCACTTAACTCGTTTACTCAACCTGAAATTGTTATTTTAGGCGGCGTTGATAAAGGTGCTGACTTTACAGAGCTCACAGACACTCTAAAGCGCCCATATGTGAAAGAGATTATTATCATCGGTGAGATTCGCCAAAAAATGAGCGAGCTTATAAAGACTGCCGGTGTATCGGCCAGTGTTACTGTGTCAGATGCTCGAACTATGAGTGAGGTTGTTACAGAAGCAAAGAACAAAAGCGTTGCTGGTGATATCGTGCTCCTTAGCCCAGGATGCGCAAGCTTCGACATGTTTAGGGATTTCTACGACCGCGGCGACCAATTTAGAACGATCGTGAATGCACTATGAGCCAGTTTATTTTTGAGGGCTATGATTTCAACGACGAAACTGGTGTCGCGAGTTTCAGCTACCGTTATGATGACGGGCGTCGATTTGAAGAGGTGATCCAGTACACACCTCCATCTGAACCGTATAATCACGATGTACTCGATCGAGCACTTGAACTCGCTTTTCTTGTCATTGGAACTTCTTACGTCAAAACATTCCCTGTTCGTGACATTGTGATTGAAGGGTACACGATTGACCAAAAGAAAGCAGATTTCTTGAACAAGGTGTATGGCGAAGGCTTGAGTCAATATGCCTTCGAGAACCAGTTGAAACGAGAAGATCTGCCATGGTTCGAAGCGACGAATGAAGAGTTTGCCGAAGCTTTGCCCTATAACGGCGAAGGGCGACTTGTACTGCAAAGTGGCGGGAAAGATTCATTGCTGGTCGCAAGTATATTACAGGCCAAAGACTTAGCATTTACACCGTGGTATCTAAGTTCCGGCGAGCACCACCCGGGTGTGCTCGATCAACTCGGGTTTCCACTTGTCACGGCCCGCCGTCAGATCGATCGTCCAGCACTGACATATGCGGCGAACGAAGGCGGAAGGAATGGCCACGTTCCAATCACGTATATTGTACAGAGCTTGGCATTAATTCAGGCGATTTTGCTGGGTAAGAACCAAGTGTACGTTTCAATTGCACATGAAGGTGAAGAGCCACATGCTATGATCGATGATCTTCCGGTAACCCATCAATGGTCAAAGACATGGGGAGCTGAGCAATTATTCCAAGAATATGTCACCACCTATATTTCACCAGACCTAATGATTGGATCGCCGCTGCGTCACCTGACAGAGTTGCGCGTTTCTGAACTATTCATCGAATATGCATGGAACCGCTACGGACAAAGCTTTAGCTCATGCAATAGGGCCAATTATGAGCAGGGCGCCGACAACTCCGAGCTGCACTGGTGCGGTGAGTGTCCAAAATGTGCAAATTCGTATCTGTTATTTGCACCATTCCTTGATCCAGGAATGCTAAAGGCGTTATTTGCTGGCCAGGACCTATTTTCTAAACCAATGCTCCAAGAAACTTTTAAGGGGCTTCTGGGTGTTGATGGTGTCATGAAGCCATTCGAATGTGTCGGCGAGATCGACGAACTACGCTATGCCTATGGGCTAGCTCAAGCAAAAGGTGGCTACGAGACGGTAAGCTTCGATGTTCCGGTAGTGAGTTTTGACTACAAACAAACCTATCCTGCACAGACCTGGGCGCAACTTCTGTAACCGACTGTTACAATAGATCATATGCAACCTCTGATAAAACGACTGAAAGAACTTCATACCCAAGTGGATGCTGCATTGGGCCGACTTGCGATTGATACGAAAAATGCCGATATTGAAGCTTTAGAGTATCAGTTGGCACAACCTGAGGTCTGGCATAATCCGACCGATGCTCAGGCAAAAAGCAAACAATTAGCTGCAATGAAGTCACTGGTTGACCCTTGGTTGACACTGCAGGCCCAAACTGCCGATATGGTAGAGCTGATGGAGCTTGGGGACGATAGTTTGATAGTTGAATTCGACGGGCAAATTACTGCACTTGAAACAGAGTTTGCCGCGCTTCGCAAAGATTTATTATTTGATGGCGAGTATGACGATCATAATGTCATCTTGCGTCTGAGTGCTGGTGTCGGTGGAACTGATGCGCAAGATTGGACAGAGATGCTCGAACGGATGTACTTCCGCTGGGCAGAGAAGTCGGGTATGTCAGCAACGACCATTGAACGCTCTGCTGGCGAAGAAGCCGGGGTGAAATCAACAGTTATTGAAATCATTGGTGCCTTTGCGTATGGCAAATTACGCAGTGAAAATGGTGTTCACCGCTTGGTGCGCCTGAGTCCATTTAATAGTGATAATCTTCGCCAGACAAGCTTTGCATTAGTCGAAATCTTGCCTCAAATTGATACCCCAGAAGAAGTAAAAATTGATGACAAAGACCTCAAGATTGATGTCTATCGGGCTGGTGGCCATGGCGGCCAATCGGTAAATACGACTGACAGCGCGGTCCGGGTTACGCATATTCCAACCGGTATTGTTGTTGCGATTCAGAACGAACGTTCACAACTGCAAAACAAAGAAACAGCAATGAAGATTTTGCGTTCAAAACTTGCCCAGATGCAGCTCGATCAACATGCGCACTCAATCACCGAACTACAGGCGGGTGAGTCGGCGAACTGGGGGAGTCAGATTCGTAATTACGTCCTTCACCCTTACACACTCGTAAAGGACACACGTACCAAGCACGAAACCAACAACGCTCAAGGTGTTCTTGACGGTGATCTCGATCCGTTCATGACCGCTTACCTCGAAGCTCCAACTATTGAATAATTAGATAATCTGTGGTATAATATGCAAATCGAAATGGAAGTTTCGAGTACTTTCATATATCTATAGATACGAGGTTCAGATAACCTCGAAAGAACTCAGTTCTTATCCATGCTCAACAGAGGGGAATAGTAATGTTGGAACGATTCGATTCGTTTGCAAAGGCATCCGTGCAAGATTCCGCACCACGCTACGCGACCACGTTAGGTCACGAACGTGTCGGGTCGGCCGCACTGCTGCTGGGAGTGCTCACTCCCGAAGTCCGTCGAGGTGGTGATTTGCTTGCGCGAGTGATCCAAATCAACTTTGATGTTACACGGGAGGATTTCTTGAACGTCGCCCAGGACATCAATCACCCCGTGAGAAGGGGCGGTAATGAGCTGTACACCGCGAATGTCATCCGCGCCTGCGCGCAAGCGACCGAATTCGCTGGCAAGCGATTCGAAGCACCGGACGACTTCACGGTCACCAATGCCGACCTTATCGTCGGTATCATCCATACAGCAGACATGGTCATTACCGACATGTTTCAGAAGCTCGGTGTCGATCTGTTCGAGCTCGAACACCTGATGCTGTATCCCGATTTCTGGCTGCAGGGATGGAAGAACTGAATTCACCGAAAGGGCGCGCCACTCCAGGCGCACCCTTTCGGTATTCATTCTGATGTTTGTATCTATAGATATGTGTTCGGTTTAACAATTATATCCATAGATACGAGGTTCATATAACCTCGAGGAACTTGTTGTTTCTATTCATTTCAATCACCAGGGGGACATGTGTCTGGCTATTCGTTCGAATACTTTTCACCAGCCGCACGTAACGCGGTTACTACACACGCCACTGACCACGCGAAGCGCATGCTTCATACCGTCAATGGCACCGATGATGTACTGCTGGGGCTAATGACGCCACAGCACGCAGATCGGGGAAGTACGTCTGTGTCTCGCTTTATGACGGATAACTTCAGCATCCAGCTGGGGGACGTCAAGAAGTGCATGCAGCTTGCGGGCATCCGCGGAGCATCGATGAAAGATCCGGAGTACACCCCCGGAGCTATTAAGTCGTTCAAGGTGGCGCTTTTCGAAGCGCGCCGATCGTCGCGTCGTGCGGAACCCACTGTTGATCGAATGGATGTCCTCATAGGCCTGGTAAAGGTCAACGATGTGACATTCCGTCGAGTCCTGTCCGAGCTTGCTCAGACACACGGATTCAAGTCCGAGGACTTCATGCGACTCGCTGCCCCCAAGGTACGATCGCGCTAACAACAACGTTCCTCCGAGAGAGCCCTACCTGCATAGGTATGGGCTCTCTCGGTAACGCAACTTTTTGCGCTTCGTATCTGTCGATATAATGACTGCACTTTAATAAAAAATTTCTTTAGATACGAGGCTATATGTCTCGAAAGAACACAACTCACTTTTTTAGCACACCAATCGCCTAGGAGGCACTATGTTCGAACGAATGACCGACGCAGCCAGCAAGGTAGTAGTGCGTGCGAAGGATGAAGCTGAGTCGCTCGGCCACAACTACATCGGCACCGAGCATATTTTGCTCGGATTGTTGCGTGTAGAAGATGAACTGGGTGCCAAGGCGCTCAATTCGCTTGGAGTGACGCTTGAGGCTGCTCGTTCCGCTGTGAACGACATCATCGGCAGCACGTCGCAGGAGCCACGAGGACAACTTCCGTTTACGCCGCTTGCCAAGAGCGTGCTGGAGCGGTCACTTCGCGAAGCGCTTAATCTGGGCACGAACAACATCTGCACCGAGCACGTGCTGATGGCACTGCTCCGCGAGGAAAGGGGAGTTGCGACGCCATTGTTGCACCGCCTAGGCGTGGATGACACCCTTCGTGCCTACGAAGAGGTCACCAAGATGGCGCAAGAAAAGCGTTGAGTTCTGCTGAGTGGGCGTGTGTCAAAAACACGCCCACTCAGACTCATCAAAACCCATATATTTCGTATCTACAGATATTTTCCACCGTCGTGTTTATGCTATACTAGCTCTAGTAATGATTCTGCTAGATAGGGTAACCAAGACATACGGCAAAGACACTGCACCGGCATTAAGTCGGCTGAGTCTTTTTATCGAACCCCGCGAATTCGTCATTATCGTCGGATCATCTGGTGCAGGTAAATCAACTCTTTTGAAACTTTTAACACGTGAAGAGAAGCCAACCAGTGGCAAAATCGTTGTCGGAGGTATCGACTACGACACTCTAAAAGACAGCCAAATTCCAATGCTTCGTCGCAAAATCGGCGTCGTATTCCAGGACTTTAAATTGCTTCCACAACGAACAGTGTTCGAAAACATTGCGTTTGCACTTGAAATCGCCGGTATGACCGGACGTGAAATTAAGAATACCGTCCCAAAGGTCATTGACCTCGTTGGACTGTCTGGCAAAGAAAAGAATTTTCCAAACCAGCTATCTGGTGGTGAACGTCAACGCGTTGCGATTGCACGTGCTGTTGTGCGTCAGCCAAAGATTCTTATTGCCGACGAGCCAACCGGAAACCTCGACCCAAAGCATGGCTGGGACATCGTTCGTTTACTTGAAAAGATTAACAAATACGGCACAACTGTTCTATTAACGACGCACAACGCTGAAATCGTGAACAAGCTGAAGAGGCGAGTTATCACTATTGAAGGCGGCAAAATTACCGGTGACCAGGCCGAGGGAAGTTACAGGCAGTAATATGGCAAAAGGCAAGAAAAAAGTCGACTCAAAAAGCTACGCACAGCAAAAACGTCACCGCCGCCAATGGGTGACATTTATGCGTATGTGCCGCTATGGGGTGAATAACTTCACGCGTAATGCGTGGCTTACAATTGCGGCGACTGCAATTATGACCATCACGCTATTGGTGGTATTTGTGAGCTTCGCATCACGAAACGTCCTTGTCGACACAGCCGGCCAAGTTCGTGACAAGATCGACATGTCTGTCTATCTTTTAACTGAAACAAAGCCAGAAGATGCAGCGACGATTGCAAATGGCGTTCGTGCACTTTCGACAGTTACAAAGGTAACCGTTCAAACTCCAGACGAAGCACGTGCGAAATTCATTGAAGATAACAAATCGAGTGCCGACACACTTGATGCAGTGACGCAGGCAACGAACAAACTGCCATGGACACTTAGTATTAAGTTGAAAGACATTAACGATACTGCGCAATTGCGTACATTTGTTGAAAAAGATCCACTCGTCAAAGCAAATACCGACGCAAGCCATCCGCCATCATTTGCGGGTGACCGACGTGCAACGCTCGAATCAATCAGTCGTGCTGTCGACTTCGCCCAAAAGGCGGGGATCGGTGCGAGCATCGTCTTTGTCGCCATCTCAACATTGATTATCTTTAATACAATTCGTATGGCGATCTTTAACCGTCGTGAGGAAATTCAAATGATGAAGCTGATCGGTGCAGAACGCTCATTTATCCGTGGTCCGTTCGTTGTTGAAGCGATTGTGTATGGGTTCTTTGCTGCAATTATTGCAAGTGTCCTCGGATACGCGTTACTGTTCTTCGCAGCACCAGCGTTGCTAAGTTACGGGGTCAACCTGCAACCAACCCTTGATCTGTTCACGTATTATGCCGGCTTTGTCTTGCTCGCAATGATCGTCATTGGCGCATTTATCGGTATCGTTTCATCACTCATGGCAACACACCGCTACCTACGATTGTAGGGTAGGGCTAAATCTTGACGAACCATCGTGCTTATGCTACAGTTGAAACAGATATGAAACTGCGCTCCACCACACCAGTCTCAAGCTCTCGTGTCTCCAAGAAATTGAAGGGTATTTTTATCGGTTTAACTGTGCTGACACTTGTTGTCGCAGTTGTTCCATTCAGCCCTGTACTTGCTGACCAATACGACGACAAGATCGCCTCACTCACACGTGACATGTCACGCTACCAAGCCGAAGCGAACCGTTTGAATGGGGAAGCAGCGACACTTGCGTCTGCACTTGCACAAATTACGAACGAAAAGAATGCACTTCAATCTCAAATTGACCTTAACCAAGTCCAATATGACAAACTTGTCATCGAAATTGCGAATACCGAAAAAGAAATCAAAGAAAACCAAGACGCACTTGGAACGACAATTGCGAATCTTTACGTCAGTGACGAAGTTACACCAATCGAAATGCTTGCAAGTAGCACAAACATTGGTGACTTCTTTAACAAGCAAGAATACCGTAGTTCTGTAAAGACACAACTTACGGGCACGATCAAAAAGGTAAAAACACTCAAGATCAAACTTGATACTCAAAAGACAGAAGTAGAAAAAGTACTTGCTGAGCAAAAAGTTGCTCGTGACAGTCTTGTGGCGAAAGAAAACGAACAAGCTGGTATTTTGGCGCAAACCCAAAACGACGAAGCTGCCTACCAAAACTTAATTAAAGATAATGCCGCACAAATTGCAGCAGCAAAAGCAGCTCAAGCCGCACTTGCTGCCCGTGCTAACTCAAGCGGTGGGTACTCAATCGTAAATAGTGGATCACTTGGTGCATATACATCACTTTGGGCACCTAATAGCTGTACTATGGGTGGTCCTGGTGGCTGGTACTCATACGGTGGTGCTGATGGTAACGGTGGTGATGGTCGTGGATACGGCTGCCGCCAATGTGCAAGCTACGCTGCGTGGAAAGTTGCATCTGTAACTGGTAAATACTACAAATGGGGCGACGGTGGTCAATTTGCAAGCGGCGCGATTAACGCTGGTTACCAAAACCTTGGCCGTTCACCGCAACCTGGTTCACTCGCAGTTATGTGGGGAAGCCCTGGTCACGTTGCATGGGTAGAAGCTGTGAGTGGCAACCAAGTCCTTGTTAGCCAATACAACTGGCAGATCAACGGTCAGTACGGTATGTACAGCGAGATGTGGGTTTCAAGTACGGTCTTTGACCAATACGTAAAAATTCAATAACGGCACTTATTTAAGCAAACCATAACTTTTATAGCGTATCCTAATCTGGATACGCTATAATTATATCTAGCAAAGTCACTCAACTGCGAGCTGACGAGTTACTGATTAAAAGGGGAGTTACGAAAACATGGCCGAGCATTCACGAAACATCGAACGGGCGTCATTTGAACGTGCGAAAACGCCAAAAGGTGCTAAGGTATTGGCAGTTATCCTAGTCCTCGGACTCGGCTACGTTGCGGGAACATTTAATACTCAGATTATGGCAGCTGTTGCGCCAATCTTTGGGTTCAAAGCTTCATCTGCAACCCTTGACCTCTCAAGTGTCCAGAAAACATACCAAGAATTAAAAGCAAATTACGACGGTGACGTTGATGACGCGAAGCTTATCGAAGGTGCCCACCGTGGTATCGTCGACGCACTTGGTGACGAATACACGGTGTACATGAACAAAGCCGAGACAGAGGCTTTTAGTAATGATCTCTCGGGCACCATCGGTGGTGGTATTGGCGTAGAGCTTGGTCTACGAAACGGCAAAGTGACTGCACTTCGTATCTTGAAAGATAACGCGGCCGAAAAAGCAGGCGTTATGACAGGCGATACAATCATCAAGATCAACGATGAAGTCGTCGCACCTGAATGGACAGTCAGTGAAGCAGCAGCAAAGATCCGCGGTGACGTTGGCACAACAGTGAAACTTGCCGTGCTGCGTGGCGCTGAGACAAAAGAATTTACGATTACTCGTGCCACTGTCACGAATCCAAGCGTGTACAGCAGCGTGAACGATGGCGTAGGAACGATGACAATTACACGTTTCGATGACCAAACAGGACAACTTGCTCGACAAGCCGCACAAAGCTTCAAGAGCCAGAATGTGAAGTCGGTGATTCTTGATCTTCGTGGGAACGGTGGAGGCTACCTCACGGCCGCACAAGACGTTGCGGGACTATGGCTCGACAACAAGGTTGTGGTGACTGAAAAGAATAACGGCAAAGTTGTCGATGAGCTAAAATCTGGTACAAATCCAATCCTTGTAGGTATTCCAACTGTAGTACTCGTAAACGGTAGTAGCGCCAGCGCCAGCGAAATTGTGGCGGGTGCACTACAAGACCACGGTGCAGCAAAACTAGTAGGTGAAAAGACATTTGGTAAGGGAAGTGTACAAAAGCTTATTACGCTTCCTGAAGGTGCACAGTTAAAGGTAACGATTGCTCGCTGGTACACACCAAACGGCAAGAATATCTCGAAGCAAGGTATTGCGGTCGACAAGGAAGCTAAGCTGACAACCGAAGACATCAACGCAAACCGCGACCCACAACTTGACGCAGCAAAGGCACTTCTACAATAGAACCAGCGGGGAAGCACTGTGCTTGTGCTTTTCCTCGCCTCTGTAGTACAATTGAACCAATATGGACACACAAAAGAAAATCCTCCTTGTAGAAGACGACGAAGCGCTGGCATCAGTATACAAATCACGACTTGATCTTGAAGGGTTTAGTACTCGCGGTGTATTCAACGGCGAAGAAGCACTTTCTGCGGCTATGGAATTCAAGCCTGACTTGATCCTTCTGGATGCAATGATGCCAAAGATCAGTGGATTCGACGTTCTCGACATCTTGCGTAACACTCCTGAAACAGCACAAATCCGCGTGATTATGTTAACTGCACTCAGTCAACCAAAAGACAAAGAGCGTGCTGAATCACTGGGCGTAAACGATTACCTTGTAAAGTCACAAGTAGTCATCGGTGACGTTATCGAACGAGTGAAATTCCACCTCGGAATGCTCGACGAAAAACCAGCAGATCAATAAAAATTTGTGTGACATGACAACCCCTTGGTGAAGGGGTTGATTTTTTATCATGCTTATGCTATAGTTTCTTCAAACCTTATTAACACAAAAAAGAGTATCTAACACCTATGAGCGAACAACAGCAATGGGCTGAACCAGCAGCAGAGAAGCCACTGACACACGAAGATGTTTACGATCTTAGCCCCGAGGCTGATATTGATAATATGAAAGTTGTCACGTCTGAAGCGATTGTTGCTGCGAATAATGCTCATGAGACCGCTGAACCATCTGCTGAGGCTGAACCTTATAGTCATGGTGAAAGTGTCGCGGTAAAACGTACCTCTGGTGAAATAGAAACAGGTTGGAGTGTGGTTGAGTCAGGTGTTGCGGTCAACTCACGTAATGGTGGCGAGCCAAAGACCGGTGTGGTTGTTGAAAAAGAAGTAAATGGCGAATTCCTTCAAAAGCGAGTGTCCTATGAAAGTCTGCAAGAAGCAAGTGAAGCACTTCGTGCACAAACTGCTATAGAGCTTGGCGAAGATGCACTTGATGCGTTAGAGATTGAAGACCCGTCTGACGCGGTTGAAGTCGCTGAAGTCGCTGAAGTTGCTGCGGTAGAAACAAGTATCGTAGAGGCACCTCAAGTAGTTGAAACAGTACAAACGGCTGAGACAGACGAAGCTAAAGCCGCTGAAAGTGCTCGAAACCTTATGGGTATACAGAACGAAGTGCCTGTTGAACCAACACCTGAGGCAGCTCCTGAAGTAGCACTGGACATCGACATTAATACAGAACTTCGAAAAGTCGAAGAATCAGCCCAAGAGGTTGATGCTGTGATTCGTAAACTTGATTACTTGAGTGACGATGCCGAACAGCTTGATAAAATTGTTCACGGTATTGATGCGTCTATTTATAACAGTGCAATGATCCGTACTATTCTTATGCATACTGGTGAAAATCTTGCTTCGACTCACGCTCGTATGCGAAATGTTGTTACGAATGGTGTTTCCGAGATTACTGAACCACTTAACCGTGTCGGTGAAGCACTTGGTGATAGCGAACCGCTTCTTGATCCTGCTGACCTACGCAACACCCTAGAAGAGCTTGAGAACAAGACAGGAAGCTTGGGAAGTGTCGTGTCGGCTATCGATATGCTTATTCAAGATACGCATAGCGGAGAAGTGAATGTTGATGATGTGCAGCGTTTGGCTAAACAACTCCACGCGATCTCCCAAGACAATACAAAGCTGCTATTTAGTCCTAAGCTTGAAGAAAAGATTGCTGCCTCACGACAATAGATGAGACGAATCAAAAAAAATAACCTCATTGCAGGGAGGTTATTTTAAAGAGAAAGTGTTATTAGATAACGCTGACTTGTGTACGCTGTGCAGTTTTGCCAGTGAAACGAGTCTTTTTAATCTTTGAGAAAGTAACAATACCGTCTTTTGCAGCGTGGATAGTGAAGTTACGGCTGATAAAGGCACCAGGACCTGCAACTTTAGTGCTTCCAGTTTGGCGTACGAGGACTTCACCGGTGTTTACGGTTTGGCCACCAAAGCGTTTGACACCAAGACGTTGTCCGGCATTGTTGCGGTTATTTTTACTTGAACCACCAGCTTTTACGTGTGACATATATTATTTACTCCTTATGGTCAGATCTTCTCGGAAATGACTCATTCAATCTGTTCAATTTTACTGGAAAAAAGGGGATTAGTCAAGGGGTGGCGCCGAATATTGTGATTGAGGCATTTTAGGGCTTGTCGAAAATAGTAAGGAGGAGCAAAATATGGGCATGAGTATACCGGAGCAGGCAGACTTTTCCGCTGAACAGAGTACAGAATCACCGGATGTTATCGAGCAGCTATATGCTGAGCGTGATGCTGTGGGCGGGACTAGCGAATACCTGACGGACTTGGCGTTGCAATATGAAACGACACCGGAATACGCAGTGAATATGCTGCAACTAAAACGAATGGCAAACTTTGCTACCAATCCTAATAATGAGAGTTCGTTCCCGGCTCGATATACGGACGCTTTTTACAGGGGTGAGGTGTTGGGATTCCGTGTAGGGGAGTCAATAGTCGGAGATGCGTGGGCGAGGGGATCTTATAAAATGTTCGGCAAAAATATGACCGATAACCTTCGGCAGTTACGGGTTAAGGCCGAGGTGACAATCGACGAGCTTGGCCACAAAGCGACACACCAAGAAACGCTTCAAATGATGTCTGATTTGTTGATGGGCGAACTCGATCACGCAGACGGCGAGAAGATGCCGCAAATGCTTGATGAATTCATGCTGCAGTGGACGGACGAGATAAGTGATGATGAGGGTGTGCAGGCGTATGCTCTTGTTGGATTTCGTCACGTTGTGATGCAGATAGCAGCAGAATTAGATGATGGGGTGAGCAAGAAGTCAGCACCTGCGTCCGAGGGACTTGTGGCTCAAATTGATTTTTACGACATGATGTTTGATAACGAACTAGAGATTGATAATCCTGATGACGCCGAAATCGAGTCTTTAAATGATCTGCGTCATGAGCTGATGCAAAAATATGCACAGTACATGCTGAAATATGGATTTGTTGATCGGAATGATAAAGCAAAAATAGCAGAAGCAACGGCTGATCTGACGAAGCGCCTAAACCGGGATTTAGTGAAGATGCAAGGCATTGATTCTGATGAGGACATTTCAATTAGTGGTGATGCGATGTACGTTATTGTGTACGAAGACGGAAAACGGAAGAAGTTGATAGACCTGCTGCGAAGTGAGGAGACATTGAAAGGGACAATCGACGGAATTGCTATTCTTGAAGTGCTATCGACGGAGTCAATTCCAGTTATGAAGCGATTCCTCAAGAATAAAAAAACTGACGTCACAGGCGCAGCATATAACCCGCTTGGCGCAGTGTTGCTTTTGAAACATCCTTTAATTCAGCGCTCCGATGGAAAATTGTATCCTTTGCCTGAGGGGGGCACTGTCGGTCTTGTGTTAAATAATCCGAACATGGATATTGCTCGATACATCTAGATAGTTAATGAGAAGTTAATAACCGGTATGATACAATCATGAGTAGCATTTCGGTGCCAATAATAATTCGGCAAACAGCCTAACCCATTCTTTTTTAAAGGGTGGTATGGTCAAAAAACGCGTAAACAATACTGATCCCGTCGTTCAGGTTCGTTTACGCGTCATGCAGGGAAACTTGCATGGGACCCTTAAATAAGGTCTGCTTAGCGGCGGGTTTTGTGTACCCTCTGCATGGCGTAAAAAGGAGGTTCATTATGCAAAACCAACGAACGCGTAAACGAATTGAACAAAACGATTTCCTGGGGCTTTCGGGTCGCAGTGAGATCGCTGCTTTTATTGGACTGAATATCTTGTGGGGTATTGTCGCTGTAGCGGCTTACGGGGTGATTGGATGATAACGACTTTTCGGGTCGTTATTTTTCTTCCGGTTGTACACTTTTTGTAATAGCACGTAGTGGATCGGTAACAGGGTTAGGCTGGGTATCTTCATCAATTGATACGAGGTTGTTTTCATTCGTGAGTCCGTCAAGGAAATGGCCCATTGCAATACTTTGTTGTACATCATTTTCGATGTTGGCGAATGCTTCTGCGTATTCTTTTTTAGAAAGTCCGCTCATGGCATGAACGGCGTTTGGAATCGTTTGTTTAAAGTAGGGGATGTCATTATCTTCGGCATAGCCTCTAATGGCTTCTGACGCTTCTTGTGTCCGAACGACGCTATCTTTGTCGATTGCGAGGTAGACCATCGTCATATGACCATCAAGATTGCTGATACTTGCTTCGATGTTTGCAGTTTCTACACTCAGTGCCTGTTCAGACATGAGCTGTGTGCTGGTGAGAGCATGCGAGCCTATAGCTTTCATAGCAATATCGCTGGTTGTAATAAAATTTTTCGCTCGCTCGAATAGTGTGCCTTCGTCGTAGTTTTCAGATCGGAAGCCCATTTCGACGAGGTAGCGAAGCGGTGTAGAGTAGGTGATTCCGGGAATCCAGGCAAGTTGCTTCACGAGTGCGATCTCTTCTTGGCGTGCTGGGACAAGTGTTTCAACACCGTCAGGTCCAGCAATCATGACAAAAAGGTCGATGTTGAGGTCGGAATTCTCCTGAATGTATTCGGCCGCTTGTAATCCGATTCCATTGCCGGCACTTTCGGTCACTATTCGAACATCTGTTACGTTGTCGCCACTTGCTTCTATTGTCTCTATGAATTTTTGACCAATCATTTTAGGTTCGAGACTGGCATTGTTGTAGTTGCCTGAATACATCTTCCCATCAGCAACCGACTGGACGTATTTCCCAATGCTTTGGGTAAGATAATCGGCATTCATTGTGTTGAAGCCGGTCAAAAGAAAGAGTGCTTTGTCGTTATTTATTGGATCGAGCGCTTTACCCATATAGTTTATTTCAATATCTGCTTCAGCCTCGAGGGCTTGGTTTGCACGAACATCGGATGCATAGATACTGATGTTTGCTCCAAGAAAGGCAGATGCCATGAGTGCGCCAGACGCTAACTTCAAGCCGGCGGTGCGAAGGCGTTCTGAACGTAACACTTTCTGTGCGACCTGTTCGGATTCGCGATGAGGGTATAGGCGACGGTGTTCTGGCGACGGCAACAACATATTGGACTTAGTATATACCTAGGTGTCAAATAGTGATGTCGTAATTGTTACCTGAATTGTAGCTGTGAAAGATTAATTCTTGACGAGCACGAGAATTTCGCGGGCGACAACTTGGTCGGGGCGGAAGTAAAGCAGCTGATCAGGCCGGACGTTACGCATTTCAACGTAGCTGTAGCCGAGGTCTTCGACTTTTGTAACAAGTGGCAGGTGGGTGAAGTGACCTTCGGTGTCTTTCCATGCAGGGACGGCGAGGACAACAGGAGTTCCTGGTTTGATTTGGCCAGCAAGGTTTATGAGGAAACTTGAAAGGATGTGATTCGTGTTTCCACGGACTTCAGTTAATTTAGAGTTCGATGGAGGGGCGCTAAAAGGTTGTCCAAGATATCCTTCGGCAACCACTGCGTCGATAGGTGCTTCCCAGCGGGTGTTCATTGCGTCACCTTCGTGAAGGAACCAGTTGATGTTGAGGCGTTCTTTGTCTTGGAGCCAGTTTAGGTTATCACGGGTGAAGCGAATCATTTTCTCTACAAGGTCGGTGCCGTAGACGGCGTAGCGCATCAGACCAGCTTCCTGGAGGATGACACCGGTTCCGCAGAATGGGTCGAGGATGCGCGGTTGGGCGAGTGGTGAATCTGGCGATACGGTCAACGGTCCCGCAAGATTGATCATAATCTGGGCGAGTTTCGGAGGAAGCATGCCCACGAAAGCGTCGCGCTTTGGACGGCCTTGGTCACGTGCGGCGAGCGCAGTGATGTTTTGTGCGCCAGTACTTTCGGCGATCACAATACCAGATGAGCCTTTAACAACGATGAGTTCTACTTTGTTGTCTGATAGGCCAAGCTTGTTATGGTGTGATGTCGCAGTAGAAAGGATCGCTTCTTGATTTGGGATTAAGCGAAGGCTCGTTCCGGTTGGCTTTAACTTACTCTTGAGGACGAGACCAGTTTTTTGAATATCGCGAGGACCTTCAGAAAATCCATAAGCGCTGATACCGAGCGTAATTTTGCCGTCTTTCTTTGCCCACGCAGTGGCGTAGTGCTGAACGATCTTTGCCGAAGCAGCGCGCCAGTCGCGTCCAGGGACTTGTAGGACAACGAAGCCGGCTTTTTGCGTTCCACCGAGGCGCTGGATGTCGATGCTGTCTGTTTGGACGAGTGCGCTGGAGTCTGAAAACCAACTGACGTCACCGTATACTTGTTCAAGTTCGGCGATAGAAATGGCTGGTTGGCGACCTAGAATGGCGATGTGCATTACATTAGTATACCTGAATGCTATAATGAAGGTATATGCGAAAGATGTCATTTAGGGGTTGGTTAACAATCATCACGCTGGCTTTATTAGCGGCGGTTGTCGTTTTCGCGTGGCCAGAGATCGTGAAGGCATGGCGACTTCTTGATCAAGTGAACCTATGGATCTTGTCACTTTTGATTCCAGTGCAACTATTTAGTTACTACGCAACAGGCGGAATGATCTTTTCATACCTCCGTGCAAAGGGCGATTTGAAAGACATGAACCGATGGGGCATGGCACGTATTTCGCTGGAACTTAATTTCGTAAACCACATCTTGCCAAGCGGTGGCGCAGCTGGCTTCTCGTACCTAGGGTGGGTCCTAGGGCGACATGGTGTGCGGGCTGGACGAGCAACGATGTCACAGATTATTCGTTTTGCGCTGACATTTATTAGCTTCTTGTTACTGCTGGCTGCAGCAGTTATCTTCCTGGCGATCGATCACCGGATTGACCGACTGATTATCGTGCTGTGTTCAGGATTGATGGTGGCGTGTATCGGTGCAACCTTTGGGCTGGTCTACATTATTGGAAATAACCGTCGACTCGAGAAATTCTCTGCATGGCTGACGAAACTTGTGAATGGGGTTGTGCGCCGGGTAACACGTGGACGCAAACCACAGATTTTGAAACCTGAAATTATCTCAACATTCTTTGTCGATCTACACCAGGATTACTTGGCGATCCGTCGTGACAAACGAATCTTGATCAAGCCGTTTATCTGGGCAATTCTTGCCAACATGGCTGATGTGGCGCTGATTTGGATCGCGTTCTGGTCACTAGGCTATGCGGTCAGCCCGGCGATCATCTTTGTTGCCTTTGGGTTGTCATCAATCGCAAGTGCAATTTCAGTCACGCCAGGTGGCGCAGGTGTGTACGAAGCAATTATGGTTGCGTTCCTTGCCTCAAGTGGTGTGCCACCAGATGTAGCGATCGCAGGAACGTTGCTGGCACGCGTTACATTGGTTATTGGAACAATTTTGTTCGGATACCTTTTCTATCAACTAACGGTGAATAAATATGGACGAAGTACTCCTCTCGGTAAGTGATTTCGTCGCGCTGACTAATCAGACACTTGAATACGCCTACCCAGTCGTACAAGTGGAAGGTGAGGTAGCCGAATTTAAAGTCATCCAAAATAAATGGGTGAGCTTTAAGTTGAAGGACGATGGCGCAATTGTTAGTTGTTTTACTGGCTTGTTCCAAATGCGTATTCCTCTAGAAGACGGCATGAAGGTGATTGTGATCGCCTCGCCGCGCTTGAATAACAAAGGCTTCTTTACGTTGAATTTGAAAGCGGTCAAGCCGGTTGGCGAAGGCTCAATCAAAAAAGGGTTTGAATTATTAAAAGCGAAACTTGAAAAAGAAGGCTTGTTTGCACCTGAACGTAAACGAATGTTGCCTCGAGTTCCAACGCGGATTGCAGTGGTCGCAAGTACCGAATCTGCTGGATACGCCGACTTTGTAAAAATTATCAACGAGCGGTGGGGCGGACTGGATGTCGAAGTGGCACACACGCAGGTCCAAGGTATTCCTGCGCCTGATCAAATGATTCGTGCGATCCGCTATTTCAATAGCCTTGAAGTATTGCCGGAGGTTCTGGTGATTATTCGTGGTGGGGGAAGTGCCGAAGACTTGTCGACCTTTAACGACGAACCACTCGTCCGGGCTATTGCCGAAAGTCGTATTCCAACATTGGTTGGAGTGGGGCACGAGGTTGATCATACACTTGCCGATATGGTATCCGATGTTCGAGCAGCAACACCAACGAATGCGGCACAGATCTTGGTTCCGGATAAGAACGAGATTATTCGAAGTGCTCGTGCGCAAGCGAATTCAGTCGGATATTTGCTGACGCAGGCAATTGATAATTATTCGCGCCAGACAAAAGAAAACTTACAGGTCGCATTCCAGCGTATTCAGCAGAAACTCGATGACACGTTTGACCAACTCGGTGTTCTGCGTGTGGTTGTCGCACAGCTCAATCCAGAAAATGTGTTGAAACGAGGCTATGCACTGATACGAGGTGATCAAAAAGTAGGATCGGTTATTGAAATTGAAACATTTAAAACGAGTATAAAGGCGGAGGTCCAAGATGTCAGAAACAAGTAGTAAAGACAAGACAGTACAAGGAAAGCTAACTGAACTCTCTGAATTAGTCGGATGGTTTCAGGGTGCGTCATTCAAACTAGAAGATGCACTGGGCAAATTTAAACAAGCAGAAGCTTTGGCTGAAGAGATTGAAAAAGATCTAACGAAACTAAAGAACGATATCAAGATCGTCAAGAAAAAGTTCGACAGCGAAGACTAATGCTGCTGGTTATTGCAGGGGTTATTATTTTAGGGTTTGGATTCATGGTGTTCTTTGGGGCGCCGTATGTTCCAAGTCGTCGCAAATATATTCGTCGGATTTTTGAACATGTTGGTGTGGGTCCTGACGATGTCTTGATTGATGTGGGGAGCGGTGATGGCATTGTACTGCGTACGGCTTCATCGTACGGAGCCCGCGCAATTGGGTACGAAATTAATCCAGTGCTCGTTTTGGTTGCGCGACTCCTTTCTGCAAATGATCGTCGGGTGAGTGTGCGATTGACGAACTTTTGGCGCACATTGTTGCCAAATGATACGACAATTGTCTACGCATTTTCAGTGAGTCGTGATGAAGCAAAGCTGACAAAGTTACTGCAGGGTGAAGCTGAAAGGCTAAAACGACCCCTGAAACTTATTTGTTATGCGAGTCCGTTGAAGTCTAAAAAAGCCGAAGATATGTTTGACGCGTACCATATTTATACATTCCGTCCTTTACAGTCAAAAAAAGCATAAGGTATAATGACGATATGAATCAACGTCTTCGAGAACAGGGTGCAGCAAACACATGGCTTATTGTCGGTATTATTTTTATCGCAACAACAGTACTTCTTATTGGTGGGCTCATCTGGGCGCTTATGAATTACTTCGATCAAAAGAACAATGTTGATACAAAGGTTTCAGCTGCCGTCACTACAGCAGTAAAAGATCAAGCCGACAAAGATGCACTTGAATTTGAAATCGCTGACAAAAAGCCGAATCGCCAATTCTCTGGTCCAGAAGATTTCGGTGAACTACGTTTTGATTACCCAAAGACATGGAGTGTGTATGTCGCCAATGACGCAACTACTGATGGCGCGTACGAAGCGTACTTGAATCCTGTCGCAGTTCCTACGATTGATGAAGAAACTCAGTTTGGGCTTCGTGTAAAGATTGAAACAAAAAATTATGACAAGGTTATTGCAGAAGAATACGCCGACTTAGTAAAAGAGGGTAAGCTAAAATCAAGTGTTATCAAGGCCGGTGGACAAGACGCAACACGTGTTGATGGAAACTTCACTGACAACATTCGTGGATCAGCGGTTATCTTTAAACTACGCGACAAAACAGTCACGCTTCGGACTGATGCCGACACCTTCAAAACTGATTTTGATGCACTTATTGCAACGATCAAAGTAAACCTTTAATTCAATCACGCTCATCTTTGTCAGCGGCCTGGTCGCAGTGCTACACTAGTGCTATGAAGAAGAGTGAGGGACTCGCAGGAGGGGACATAGTGATACATGAAGTATCGTCGTTAACAGCGGCGGCACATGAGTTGAAATCACCACTCGCATTAGTGCGTCAATTAGCACTCCAGCTAGAATCTAGCGAAGTGACAGACGAGCAGCGCCGCTTGGTGCAGCAAATTACCTTAACAAGTGAGCGTGCACTTCGTTTAACGAGTGACCTGACGCGTTCTGCGCGTCTTGACGATGCGTTGTTTGAACTTGAGCCGCTGAATCCGGAACAACTATGTAAGGACATTGTCACCGAGCTGACGCCGTTATTCGAGGCACATGGACGATCATTGGCGGTTACACATCGAACGCATCCTTTATTGTTGGTGGCGAATCGAGATTTGCTTCGACGGATTATCATGAACTTTAGCGATAATGCATTGTATTACAGCCAGCCCGGCACGGCTGTGCATATGCAAATCCAGGCTTTAAAGAAGAGCGGCACTGTTCGGGTAGGTATTCGTGACTATGGCCCGGCTTTATCTGCTGATATGTGGCGTAAACTCCAAAAGAAATTAACGCATTCTCCGCAGTCGGTGCACGCTCGTCCGCAAAGTAGTGGATTGGGTTTGTTTATTGCGAGTCAGTTCGCTGAAGCGATGCAGGGAACAATTGGTGCCACTCGACACCGTGATGGTGCGACGTTCTACGTAGAGCTTCAGGCATCAAGACAATTGAGCCTGCTATGACCCGCGTCTTATTAGTCGAAGATGACCCTTGGCTTGCCGAACTCGAGGCAGGTCTGCTAAAAAAAGCAGGATATGAGGTGACACTTTCGCCACATGCACCCTCTGCAATTATTGCAATTGATGAAATAAAGCCGGATGTTATCGTTTTGGACGTGCTATTAACAGGCGTAACGGCATTTGCGCTGTTGCATGAACTACAGTCATACGGCGATACGGGGACTGTCCCAATTATCCTATGTACGAATATGGCCGAGAGCTTGCGATTGGAAGATTTGCAGGCGTATGGCGTCCGCCGAATTGTCGACAAGACGACGATGCAACTCGATGATCTGCCTGCTGCAGTGCGAGGTGTGTTGTTATGAAAACAACACGTGCGCATGCAATTGTTCTAAGACGAACCAATTTTGGAGAAGCTGACCGAATTCTGCAACTATTAACTCCAGATGGTCGGCGAAGTGTGATGGCGAAAGGGGTTCGTCGTGAAAAGAGTAAATTAGCAGGTGGCATCGAACTATTTGCGATTTGCGACGTTGTACTCGGTGAGGGTAAAGGTGATTTAGGTATTCTTACTTCGGCACGTCTTATTCATTTTTATAACAATATTATTAAAGATTACGATCGATTGCAGTTTGGGTACTTTGTGATTAAACAGGTGACCAAGGCAAGCGAAACTGTTGATGAGCCTGAGTGGTACGACATGATATCAGAAGTCTATATGGGACTTGATGCCGTGACGGTTCCATTGGATCTGACACAGACATGGTTTTACTTGAAGCACGCCGGATTGTTAGGGCACCAGCTGAACTTGGAGGTGGATACGAACGGCGAGAAACTGACTTTGGAGCGAACGTATCGCTATGACCAAGGAGAACAAGGTCTCCGAGAAGTTGTGAACGGCGAGATTACCGCTGACCATATCAAATTATTGCGACTTATTTCGACTAGGTCACTCAAGGTCTTGGCGCAAATTGGTGGAGTTGGTGAAATCTTGCCTGCTTGTTTGCAAGTTGCGCGCGAACACGCAGCGCTGTATTAGAAAGGAAAAGCCCCGGCTTACGAATAAGTCGGGGCTGTGGTGCTCGATTTCCTACCTTGCCGACACTTTGCCGATAAGGGTGATAATCCACGGACGGTTGCGAACGAAGCTGTACAGCTTGTCGCCACCGATCATGATCAGTCTGAGCTCGGCAGTGCGACTGGTCTGACCAGTCTGTTCGATGAGCTTGACGATGCGATCACGCAGAAGTGGACGAGCAGGGCGGTCGACAGCACGAATCAACCACATGAGGTTGTTGAGTTCGTATGTTCGGTTGTCGCCCAGCTGCATGTAGTGGTCGCAGCGGTACATCTCGCTTGTTGCTTCGCTGAGACGGCCCGTTGCAAAGTAGGCGCGACCGGTGAATCCGATCGACACAAACTTTTCGAACTGGTGTTCGGGATCTTTTGAGAGCACTGTGACGCTTTCGAAGAAACCGATGGTTGCGAGTGCGATCAGCGGTGCTCTGCGCTTGTCGGAAAGTCTGAGTGACAACGCGTAGCGCAACCGCGCCATGTTCGCATCACGAATGATGCGCCCAAGGAGCAGGTCGTTGCCGACGGCTTGTTTGCGCGCCTCGTCAGCGGCGAGAATTGACTCCTCGTGCTTGCCTGCGAGACTGAGCGCAATCGAGCGCATCTGATGCGCCTCGGCTTTGCCGGCTTTCTTGCGGGTGGTGCGGATAGCTTCGTCGAAGATGGCGATTGCGTCACCTGATCGCGGCGAGGTGTTCAGCGCCTCAGTGCCTTGCTGCATGAGATCTGCGAATATACTTGCTTTTGTGGGCATAGCACATCCATTTCTGTTGTGGATTGAATTGGGAAAGAACTCGTTATATTATACCAAATTTTGCGTAAATGTCAATATGTCAACAGAGACCAGTGTGATATAATAGCGCCAGTTATGAATGAAAAAAATCAAAAAATGGAACAGATTGTCTCACTGGCAAAGCGCCGCGGGTTTATTTACCCTGGATCAGATGTATATGGTGGATTAAGCGGAACTTGGGATTTTGGTCCATTGGGTGTCACATTGAAGCGAAATATCATGCAACTTTGGTGGAAAATGTTCGTCGAAGAGCGTGATGACATGCACGGTGTTGACGCAGCGATCCTTATGAATCAAAAGGTATGGAAGGCAAGTGGACACGTTGATACGTTTACTGACCCATTAGTCGAAGACCTGGAAACAAAGCAACGATTTCGTGCTGACCACCTGCTAAAAGATGCTGGACACAATGTCGAGGGATTAAGCCTCGAACAAATGTCACAGCTAATTAAAGACAATGATGTCAAAAGTCCAAATGGAAACGCGCTTTCTGAAGTGCGAACATTTAACATGATGTTTAAGACTAATGTCGGTCCAATTGATGACGAAGCGAGTGTTTCGTATCTTCGTCCTGAAACAGCCCAAGGAATATTCACCAACTACAAAAACGTTGTTGATAGCTTTTATCCTGATTTGCCATTTGGTTTGGCGCAACAAGGTAAAGCATTCCGTAACGAAATTAGTCCACGTGACTTTATTTTCCGCTCACGTGAGTTTGAACAAATGGAGATTGAATACTTTGTTGATCCAGCGAAGTGGGAAGAGTCATTTGAACACTGGCGTCAGCAAGTATGGAAGTGGACTCAAGCACTTGGGCTGCCTGATGAAAATGTTCACGAACTAGAAGTAGACGAGAAGGATCGCGCGCACTATAGCAAGCGAACTATAGACTTTGAATTCGATTTTCCTATCGGTAAAGAAGAACTTTTGGGTCTTGCATACCGAACTGATTTCGATCTTATGAACATCCAAAATGCGACAGGCAAAAGCATGGATTACCTTATTAAAGGAACGAACACAAAATTTGTTCCCCACGTTATCGAACCGTCATTTGGTGTTGAGCGTGCAGTAATGGCTGTGCTGTCTGCGGCCTATACAGAAGACGAAGTAAACGGCGAAACACGAACCTTCCTTCGAATTCCTGCGCACCTTGCGCCAGTGAAATATGCCGTATCGCCACTTGTCCGCAACAAACCTGAACTCGTCGCTAAGGCGCGTGAAGTCTACGATGCTTTAAAGAAAAAACACGGCGCAGTGATGTGGGATGACAATGGAAACATCGGAAAGCGCTACCGTCGTCAGGACGAAATCGGTACACCATACTGTGTCGTTATCGACTTTGACACACTTGAAACCGATGGCCTTGTTTCGATCCGTGACCGCGACACGACTGAACAACGACGGGTAACTGTAGATGAGCTCCTTCAAGCCTAACAACCTCCCCGAAGTGCGAATTGAGCATTCATGGCTCCTTACGCAAAGTGCGTCTGAAGATCTCAATAAACTTCATGGTGATGGCACACCCCTTCAGTCATTCGAATACTATACGGATGTAGCTGATCGTTATCAAAAAGCATGGGATGTTCATGGTGAGAAAATTCTAGAAGCCATGCAAGAGATTCTCGGTATGCATTTTCGTCAAAATACTATCGACGTACATGTAGCACCTTGGTTCTACGCCTTTAGCTCACCTATGGTACTTGGTGTCAGGTTCAATGACGACCAGCTTCTGGCAACATTGACGCACGAGATATTACACCGACTCTTAACTGATAATATTGAAACATCATACGACACGGATTATTTAGCATTGTGGAAAGAGATGTTTGGAGAAGATCATTCGAACATCACGCTTGTGCACATTCCTGTGCATGCGATGAGTGAGGCTATCTTTGTTGATGTATTAAGTCGACCAGAACTCGTTGTGCAAGATAAAGAAGAGGTGAAGGATAATCCAGACTATGCTGCTGCATGGGATTATGTAGAATCTGAAGGCTATGAAAATATTATTTCGAAACTAAAATTGGCAAACTTCGCGATCGACGCGCATACTAAAGAAGATAAGTAAGGAGTTTTTATGCAAGCAATCTGGAAAAACCAAGTACTGGCCGACGCGTCAAAAGAAGACTTAATTCGTATTGAAGGAAACTGGTATTTCCCGCAATCGGCCTTGAACAAAGAATTTTTCAGCGATAGCGATCACCACACCACCTGTATGTGGAAGGGCGAAGCGAGCTACTATGACGTCACCGTTGAAGGTGAAGTGAACGAATTTGGTGCATGGTATTATCCTGAACCAAAAGAAGGTTCAGTCGAACGAGTGAAGCAAGATTTTGCAAACTATGTCGCGTTTTGGAATGGCATCGAAGTCGTTGCCTAAACACCCTTAAATATAAGCCCATTTTCAGAAAGCCGCAGTATTCTTTATATATAAACGGAGAAATACTATATGGCTGACAAAGAACCGAAAATTGAAAAGAAAACACTTGAAGAGAAATCAAGCGCACTTGTTGTGGCAAAGAAACCGGCGTCGAAATGGGTGCTATGGGTAGTGATTGGTGGTGTTGCGCTGTATATCTTATTAATGGCGATCGCATTTTGGGGATTTCACCAATTGAAACAAAATAGTGGATTTGCGTATGATCGAACCGAGACAAGGCAAAGAGGGGATCGTACAGGATTCGGATTTAACAGAGCTGAACGAAGCTTTACTGTTCAGCAAAGTGAGTCTGACGGATTGACGACTACAACGACAAACAAGACGTATACACAAACGCAGGGTGTCATTACAGCTGTTAATGGCGACAACATTGTGGTTGCTGGTGGCGGTAAAACTCAAACAATCAAAACAAATGGTGACACAAAATATAGTGATGACGAAAAACCTGCAGTGAATGACACTGTTGTTGTGACGGGCACTAAGGATGGTGACACGATCACCGCCACACAAGTTGTTGTCTTTAACTATTAAAAGTCGATAGAGTCCTTGGACTCGTGTAAAATGAAGACTAATGATTACTTACTATACCGACGGCAGTTGTAGCCCAAACCCAGGTCCAGGCGGATTCGCCGTAATAAAAGAAATGCAACCAGCGATTGTGGGGCATGAACTTGCTTCGACGAACATCCGTATGGAAGGCAAGGCGTTGATCGCAGCAATGCAAGACGCCGCTGGGCAAGAATGCCAGATCTTTACTGACAGTGAATTTTGGATCAATGTGATTACAAAATGGGCTCCAGGTTGGGAAGCAAAAAACTGGGTCAAAAAAGGCGGCGAGATCAAAAACCTTGAGATCGTAAAAGAAGCTTATGAACTGCATCAAAATTCTCAAGCAACCTTAACATGGGTGCGTGGACACGAAGGTGATCCTGGAAACGAACTTGCTGATGAGTGGGCGAATAACGCACGGACACAACGCCTTGACGGCCCGGTTGATCCAGCGACGATATGAGCAAGGTAGTTACTGTTAATGATACGATGCAGACGAACTACGTCTACACCTTGACTGAACCTGAAGGTAAAAATTTTGCACCAGATTTTAAACCAGAATTAACCCCAAAGCAGATGCTGCATTTGGGGGTTTTTGGTGGTGTATATATGCGCGATTGCCGAGATGAATTTCCGGCTGATTGGTTTGATGGTGCACGCCTGGCCGAAGGTGGACGAGATCCAAAGTTGAACTTCTTTGAAGTGAATGCCAGTCAGCCACTCGCTGAATGGCGACGTAAAGGCTGGATCTATGAAGAAGACCCTCGTGGGTGGTTTCAGTGGTACTGCCGTTACTATATGGGGCGACGTATTCCGGACGAGGACACACGTCAAATCAAGCGTTGGAAAAATATGACAAGACACACCGGGCAGATTAAAAAATATTGCCAACCCGGTGAACTTGATTGTCGACGAAGACAGCGTCAAGCGGTGATGCATTGGGCATACGACAGTCGCAAGATCTAACAGGACCGTGTTAAACTAAGAGCCTAACTACATACTTGTTTAGGGGAAATAGGGGACATATGAATCCATACTTTGCGGATCAACCGGAAACTACTGTTGCGCAGTCAACTCAGCCAACACCGGAGCTAGCGCCAGTCGCGCCAATACCGAAAAAATCGAAAAAAAAAATTATTATTGCCGGAAGTGCGTTGCTTCTTTTGATTATTGCTGGAGCGCTTTTCCTGGTGTTAGGCCGAGGCTCTTCTGGTGCTTATGCCGATAGCTTGCCGTACGTATACGCTAAGCCACAGTTAAATATTGATCCAACTACGAAGTTTGAATTTACTGCCAAGTACGACGTGAAGGCGTTGCAGAGTTACAAAGAATCACTTACGAATAATCAATACAGCGATGCTGTTGAAGTATATACCGATGAGGCACTTACCAAGCCTGCTGCAGATGCGCAGGTGACCTTTTCTGGTGAGTACTCAAGCAAGGCGGATACAATCACTATTAAGGCAAAGCCAGGTTCTGGAGTAAATGGTTCAATCATAGGCCAGAGCACTACCAAAATCCGCAGCAATGGATGGGGTTTTTATGAAGAATATTATCTTGTGCAAAAGCTTGATGAAAAAGGGAAAGAGTTAAAAAAGCCAATCGTGACACGTTTTAGTGCGAAGCCAGCGACGAAGCTTGCGACACCGATAGTCAACAACGCGGTTGATGGCGACGGTATCGGTCATCTCACATGGCAGAAAATTGATGGCGCGACAAAGTATTATGTCGTCAAAATCACGAATGGAATCGAATCGATTATCGGTTCTACGACCGATAAAACAGAGTGGACAACCGCAGAGCAAGATACAGCACTACAGAGTTCAATCGCTGCGGGTGAGACGATCATCGATCAGAACTTTAAGATTCGTAGCTTCTCTAACTCACAAGACGATATTCAGTCTAAGGCAACATTTGGTGGCTATCTGAACGCGGGTAACCTTGAGAGCGCAAAAGATAAAAAAGAAACCCAATACGGTGTCGTTGCCGTGAGTGGTGAAACAGATTTTTCTGCATACGGATGGTTCAGCGGATCAAGCTTTGACGCACAACTTCCTGTACAACAAGCACGGAATGCTCAAAAAGAGTTGAGCACTAAATCAGAAGACGGCAATTACACATTTGATACTCTCCCTAAACAAACAGCAATCACTATGGCAGGAGGTGTGACGGCGCTTCGACAGGTTGTCATTCAGCCAGAGAAAGCGACAATTTCAAACGTCGTTGTCGCAACGGTCAATGATGCGGGCAAAACGATCAGTTCACGGCCGGGCATTCAGCTTAATGTATCGTACAAAATCGAAGGCACGCTGATGACGGGCACGTACAAGATATCAGATGCTCACTTTAACAGGGATTCGTATACGGGTGAATTGAATCGCATAGCGAAGCGCAACCTAGAAACCCGACCGACCACTGGCGTTGCAACATTCCAATACCAGAATGAGCCAGCAGATCTGAGCAAGGTAACGGCAAGTACGACTGCACCAGCAACGGACTACAAGATTAACGCGACCAATACTTTGACGAAATATCTTGCTGCAAATATGATTGCAGGGAAAGAATTCATTGATATTAAAAAGTTTATGGAAGCGGACACTCGTCCAGGTGCGTATGACGCATTGGAAGAGGCGATCACACAAAATCCCTACGTCATTGGTGTAAAGGATTATTACTACTACCGAAGCGAGAATATTATCGAAGTACGCTATTCGGTTGATAACGCTGCACGCGAAAAAGCACAAAAAGAGATCGCCGCTGAAGTACCAAAGGTAATTGCTAAGGTGATCAAGGCGGGGATGAGCGATCGTGAAAAAGCGAAGGCGATTAACGACTACCTCGTTGAAACTGCAAGCTATGATCGTGAAGGTTTTGAGCGTGCAATCTCATTCCTCACACTTGATCCATTAGCGCGAGGACACTCAGCTGTGGGTGTACTGGTAGATAAAAAAGGTGTGTGTGATAGCTATTCGCTTGCCTTTAAGGCGTTAGCTGATGCTGCGGGTCTACAGGCCGTAAACGTCACCGGTACTACTGATGGTAGCCCCTACGGACACGCCTGGAACAAGGTGAAGATGGACGGAAAGTGGCAAGTTGTCGACCCAACATTTAACGACAGCGATTTTAATGAGAAAAACCAATATTTCGGCATCACTGATGCTGCAGCAAACAGGCTCGAAGACGGTGGATTTGTGCTTGATCCATTCATTCGTCAGTACGCCGCAAACTAAATAGTTGTGTTTTTTATCATTGACCCCGCAACTTGCTAACGGCTATAGTTAAGTACGTTGCTTAATTGAAAGAGAAACATGGAAGATACACCAGAAACTACGCCTGAAATTACCGATCCTGAATTAGTTCCCGAAACTGTTGATACATCCGATGTACCTGATATCGATGCGCCCGTTGAAACGTTTGCTGCAGTAAACGTGCCGACTGAAAAAGTTGCACACGTTGAGGAAACGGCCGTTGTAAGCGATGCTGACACGACTGACATTTTCCAGTGGGCGAATGCTACAGATGCCGTGAAGAACGAGCTCGATGTTGAATTTTTCCTGTTTAACCGAAATTACACTCCTTATACAACGACGCTTGGTAATGACCTTGATATGCAAATTAAGCCAGTATTCCTGTTTGACCTAATGAACCAAGTCACACTTGGCGCAGGTACGGGTTTGACTGTTCGTGACTACGAACTAACCGAAAAAGAAGAGAACGTATTGCTGCGAACTGAACTTGAAAAAGTTGGCCGTGCGCAGACACTTATCCACCTGATCGAACACGAACGAAGTGACATCGTTGAATTCTCTGAAGAGGAACACGAATTCAAGCGTATCAAGGGTATCGTTGCTCGCTTTACCAGCAAGGACAAAAAGAAACTCTTTTATGTCGTGAAGCAGGTGAGTAGTGGGCAGGCCCTGAAAGGCGTAAATGCCTGGGAATTCAAAGAAGGTAAGTTTGAACTATTCAAGGCTGATATTGGCTGGAAGGTTCCAACTGATAACCAGGTGTTGATTGTGAATAATGACATTTTTATCTTTAATCAAAGTAAATTCGAGCGTCTTTTTAACTATGAATTCAAAAAACAATTACTCGCAGATCAAAAAGTTGCCGAGATTGAAAAGCATTTCAAATTGAGTTTCCCTGATGGCATGGATCTGCAGACAGCAGTTCGTGAAAAGAAAAAGATTATTAATAAATTACAGAAACTCGAAGTCGGACTGATTACTCAAGAGCAGGCGATTGATTACGCCGACCAAATGCAGTTAGAGCTCATGACTGACGATGAAGGCGCGATCATTATTATGGATGGAAATGACCTGGATATCTTTGTGAGTCTGATTAACGAAGACTTCATTACGGGTGAGGTGACAGGGCGCCGTTACGAAATTAAGGGCAAGCGACTACTTGATGATCCTGAGGGCGAGCCGCCACGCGGATAAAATTTACATCACGTTTATGCTTTAATTACTTGCATAAATATAGTGATGACGTTTTAATAGATGTAGAACGCAGGTGACCGTCACCTAAGTTAGGATGTGATACACATGGCAGCTACAGAGACACTGCCCAGAACGAAGAATGAAGCACCGATCACGACAGATTCATTGCTCTTGCCGTCACTCGAACCCATCGCCAAGATCGCGGAGTCAGTATCCACACAATCAGTGGATATCGACTTTTCGAACTTTGTAATTCAAGAGGTTCTTCCGCCAAGCAGTGAGATCGAGTTAGAGATCGTCGCGCCCAGCAAGAGATCAGTCGAGGAAGCCCTCGGCGCGATGGTCGGCGGGGAGCTCTTTTTGTATGAACTACATAAAGAGCGTCATCTTCAGAATTACTACTACCTGAAGGTGACGTCGGATGCCATGCTGTTTGTCCTGGACAAGTTTGCGGCGAAGCTACAAGCCAAGAACCGAGATTTCGTTATCTACATCAACGGATCTATCCTGAATGTGGGACATGACAGCGCATTTGCTCCCGCGGTCTGAATCCGGCCCGAACATGAAGTTGAGCTCGCTCCTTCGGTTCGGGCTCTCTTCATATTAAAATCTATTGCCGACTAGTGTAAAAGCTGTATAATACCACCAGATCGTTCGCATTTTTATGTGCTTTCGAGCACCTGACAGATTGGATAGATCATGGAACTGATATGGTGGGTAGTTCTATATCTCGGCATTGGCGTGGTTTTTAGCGCTGTGCTGCTGGTTCGAAACATACGTGCCGGTGACGCCGACCTGGACATGAAGTGGAAGGCGATATTTGCCTACCTGTTCGTCGTTGTGTTCTGGGTACTTGTGCTCGCCTTGTTGATCGCAAGCGGGCCACTCGCCAGAAGCGAATCGGCCAAGTACGGAGAGGAGGGTTATGTTTCGGAAGAGAAGTCCTGGTGAACGAGCGATTGCCCGTTCCCAAAGTTGAGCAGCTGTAAGATTTTTACAGCACCGCTCCTTTGGGAGCGGGCTCTTCTTTTTATTTATAAAGAAAATGTTAATAACTATCCGCTATAATAGGAAGTAATGAATCAGGGTTTAGCACTCGAGATAATGCTCTCGGGACAAAGTGTGCTTTTGACCGGTCCAGCTGGGGCCGGTAAAACTTTTGTATTGAATCAATTTATTAAGCTATCTAAGTTTGAAGGAAAACATGTCTCGGTTACAGCAACAACCGGATTGGCAGCGACACATCTAGGTGGAACAACGATCCATAGTTGGAGTGGTATGGGAATTCATGACTCGGTGAGTCCTGGCTTTGTGGATCATATCTCCAAGACTCGACGAGAAATAATTGAAAAAACCGACGTACTTATTATCGACGAGATCAGTATGCTGCATGATTTCCGCCTAGATATGGTGGATGAAATCTGCCGAGTTGTGCGAAAAAAAGATGAACCGTTCGGTGGTATTCAATTGATTATGTCAGGTGATTTCTTCCAACTTCCGCCAATTAATCGCGGCGATTCACGCGCGGGTGGATTCGTTGTAAATTCAGAAGTATGGCACGAACTCGATCCAGTGATTTGTTACCTGCAAGAACAACATCGTCAAGACGATGAGAAGCTGCTAGAGATCCTTAATGCAATTCGAGCTGGCGATGTTCGTCGTCACCACGCAGAAACGCTCTTGGCGCGTGCAGAGGTCTTTCCTGATGACTTAGAACAGTTGACGGAACTCCATACGGTAAACATTGATGTCGACAAGATTAACGAAGCAAAATTGGCGACGATTGATGAAGATGAGATTGTGTATACGCAATCTACAACCGGATCTGAAAGTTATGTTGAAGGATTGCAACGTTCTGTTTTGGCACCTGCGCAACTAAAGGTAAAAAAGGGTGCATTGGTCATGGCAGTGAAGAATAGCCCGGATCGCAAATACGCCAATGGAAGCATTGGAACGATTATAGATTTTGAACCATACACCGAATATCCAATCGTTGAATTCAAAAATGGCAAAGAAGTCTCGATGGTCCCTGATACCTGGGAACAGCGCGATGGTGATAAGAAGCGCGCCAGTATTACTCAAATTCCACTTCGTTTGGCGTGGGCAATTACAATCCACAAATCACAAGGTATGACGCTTGATGCGGCGCGTATCGATCTTCGCAAGGCATTTGTTGAAGGTATGGGATATGTAGCACTCAGTCGTGTAAAGAACTTGGACAACCTGTATCTCACAGGTATTAATCAAATGGCGTTGAAGGTGAGTGAAGACGCACAGACGATCGATGAAATCCTTCGTGCAAAAGCCGCATCGGATGCAAAACGATTCGCGCCACTGTTAAAAAAAGCAGAAGACCGTGCAAAGAATCCCGTCTCCGATAAAGATGTTGCAGCAAAAAAATCTGGTTGGAACGAAAAGATTGCCAAGATGCGCGAGACATATCCGAATGCATATATGCCATGGGAACCGGGCCAAGATGACGAGTTGAAACAAGAGTTTCAAAATGGACTTTCAATCGAGAAATTAAGCCAACTTTTAGGACGCCACGAGGGTTCAATTAAGATGCGCCTGCAAAAACATTTCGGCGACGATATTGCATAGGATACTATAAGAAATATGGATTATTCAGCACTCAACGAACACCTTACAAACGCGCAGGTTGATCAATTTAATAAAAAATATCCACTTGTGGGATCTTTGTCGCGTAATTACGTCATAGGCTACTTTGTACTCGGGTTTATGATTCTTGTTTTTAGTGCGGGTGTGATTAGCGCTGCAACTGGGGAAAGTGAAGGTGGTATGACGAGCATAATTGCACTGAGTGTGTTTATCGTGTTATCTGCTGGGGGGATCGTATTGACTGCGCTCGGTGCGAAAAAACAGCGCAGACAAGCTGCGCGTATTCAACTTTTTGCTGAACGTAACCGTCTGCAATATATTCGCTCACAAGAAGCACCGAAATACACAGGAATGTATTTTAACGAGGGAAGTGATCGGATCATATTAAACGCACTCCGTTCACAAACTACCAGCCCGACATACGAAGTTGGAACGATTCAGTATTCAGTAGGGTCGGGTAAAGACAAGCATACGTACCAAAAGGGATATGTGCGCATTGGGCTTGAGCGAAATCTTCCTCAAATTGTTCTAGACGCATCCAGTAATAACGGCAAGATTTTTGGTGCCAATCTGACAAATCTTCCCGTTGATTACAAGCTCTCACAGCGAATGAGTCTCGAAGGTGATTTTGATAAGCACTTTTCGTTATATGCGCCAAAGGGATACGAACGGGATGCACTATACGTTTTTACGCCCGATCTGATGGCGTTACTGATCGATAATGCCAGCGCCTATGATGCGGAAATTATTGATGATCAACTATTTATTTACAATGCTGGAAAACCTTTTGATTTATCGAATGAACACGAGCTTGCCCGAATCTTTGAAATGATTCGACTTGTTGGAAGTAAAGCGTCTTCACAGACGAGTTACTATGCAGATGCGAACGTAGGGGATCGATCGCAGAATGTGGTTGCGACACAAGGGCAGCGGCTGAAGAAGCGAATTTCGGTTTTTACGATCATTATTATCGTTATCGCAATGGCTATCACGTTCGGACCTTCTATTTTCGAACTTATTGACTCAATTCGGCGCTAAAGTCGAGGTATAATAGATATATGACTGCTCGACAGAAATCGAGCTTCCCGAAACATTTTCTGTGGGGAGCTGCAACGGCCGCACATCAAGTTGAAGGTGATAATCACAATCAATGGACTGTTTGGGAACTTGAAAACGCACAATCGAAGGCTGCGCAGGCGGACTATCATCTGCATGATTATCCTACTTGGGACAAAATTAAGGCAGAAGCCAAGACCGCAGATAACTATGTCTCTGGTGAATTAGGTGATCATTACAATCGATATAAAGAGGACTTTGCGTTCATCGAAAAGATGAACATGAATTCATATCGTTTTAGTGTGGAATGGTCAAGAATCGAACCGAGCGAAGGCTCGTGGAATAGTGAAGCGATTGCGCACTATAAAGAATATCTAGAAGAGCTCCGCCGCCGTAATATTGAACCTGTTGTGACACTTTTGCACTTTACATTGCCTGTATGGTTTGCGGAAAAGGGTGGATTCGAAAAACGTTCAAATATTCGATACTTCGTACGCTACGCTGAAAAAATTATGAGTGAACTAGGGAATAGTATCCGCTTTATCATTACGATTAACGAACCTGAAGTGTACGGATTCGAAAGCTATTACTTGCAAAACTGGCCACCAAACAAGGCAAGCTTCTTTAAACTCTGGCGCGTCAGTGTGAATCAAGCAACTGCCCATAGAAAGGCTGTCAAGGCACTCCGAAATTTAAACCGACGATACAAGATTGGTATTGCCAAGAACTCAGTGTTCTTTTTCCCTGGCGACAGCGCCTGGCTGAGCCGGGTGAGTGCAAGTATCTTCCAGTATTTTCAGGATGATTACTTTATCAAGAAATATATTAAACACTCGGACTTTTTAGGGGTAAATTATTACCAATCCCAACGTTTGTTAGGATACCGGGTCCATAACTCCGAAAAAGCAGAGTACAGTGATGTCGATTGGATGTTGTCACCGGGGGATATTCAATATGCACTTGAACGTTTGTATCGAAAATATAAAAAGCCTTTGATGGTGACCGAAAATGGCCTCGCCGACGCCGACGATGCGCACCGCGAGTGGTGGATTAAAGAAACTATCATTGGTATGCAAAAAGCATTGAAAGATGGTGTTGATCTGATTGGATACTTCCACTGGAGCCTGCTTGATAACTTCGAATGGGCATATGGAAAATGGCCTCGGTTTGGGCTTGTTGCAATTGATTACAAAACAGGCAAACGTACGCTTCGCCCAAGTGCTGCTTGGTTTGGCCGCGTGATTAAGCGATTAAGGGAGTAACATGAAAGACCCGTTTACAAAGAACGAGATTAAAATTGCTGTTATTGGTGGGGGTACAGGAAGCTTTACGATGCTATCTGCGTTAAAAGGCTATACCTCACAGATTGCGGCAATTGTGAGCATGGCTGACGATGGTGGAAGTACAGGGGTGCTTCGCGATGAACTAGGGACATTGCCGTCCGGTGATGTTCGTCAGTGTCTTGTTGCACTGAGCGACTCTCCTAAGATCCGTGACTTATTTGATTATCGTTTCGATGAAGGTACTTTCAAAGGTCACTCGTTTGGAAACTTATTATTAACGGCACTCGAAAAGGTGACAGGAGATTTTAGTGAAGCTGTTGAAACTGCATCTGAAATTCTTCGTGTCAATGGAGTGGTTATTCCTGCGACACTTGATGACGTGCGTTTGAAAATGGAATGGGCCGAAACAAGTCTTATCTTGCACGGTGAGCGAGTGATTGATGCCGAATTCTTTAAACATGACCCCCGTAAAGCAGTGCTATCATTGGTACCGGCTGCACAAGCAAACCCGACAGCGCTGAGCGCGATCGAGCAAGCTGACCTTATTGTGATTGCGCCCGGGGACGTCTATACGTCCCTTGGTCCACTGCTCGTTATCGATGGTATGAGCGAAGCACTTCAAAAATCAGAGGCTTTAAAGATTTATGTGTCTAACCTTGTGAGTAAGAAGGGGCAGACTGATAAATTCACAGTCAGTGACCACGCAGCCGAAATCGAACGTTTTGCTGGCGCACACTTTTTGGACTACGTGTTGTATAACGAACAGGTTCCAACGAAAAAGATCGCAGCACGATACGAAGAAGAAGGTGGGTATATTACCGCTGTTGATACCGATGTATTAGCTAACGCACACTATCACGCGGTAGGCGGCAACTTCTTGGGTGAAATCGCAGAACCACATTCGGGCGATGTTATCCCTGTGACGCGCTCATTAATTCGACATAATGCCGCTGCTGTCGCACAATCAATCATGGAGATTTACCACAGTGAACGATAATATTCTTTCGACGTACTATATTTTAGATCTAGACCGCACACTCCTTGATACCGAAGGCGCTGCTTTGCTGATGCGTGATGCAGCATCATGGAGTAATGCAGACTTGGCTGCGCAACTGACGCAAAAAATTAACGACTCAAGCCTATACGGTGAATCATTTTCAATACGTGATTTTATTGTCGAGCAGGTTGGTGAAGAGGGCCTTGTGGCAATCGAAGCAAAATACCGTGAGTTAATGCTTAATAAAGATGTATTGAATCCTGGCGCTCAAGAACTTATAGATTATATCCATACGCTTCCAGACGCAGTATGGGGTATTTTGACGTATGGATCACAAAGTGGACAGACGCTCAAGATTGAAGCGAGTGGTCTTGGCGCATCACTTTACTTAGTAACACACGAGACATTCAAAGGTGATCAAATCACTTCTTGGCGTGATGAAAATGGCTTGTACCATCTTCCAGAAGAATTAGGTGGCTACATTACAAAAAAAATCGTTTTTGTTGATGACAAGCCATTCTCTTTCAAAGGACTTGCCGCCGACTGCAGAGGGTACTGGGTAAAATCACTCTTCGATGCCGGTAAAGAAAGCCTTCCTGCACATGTCACACCTATTCAAAGTCTTTTAGAGGTGATCGCCCTCGAAAAACAACTTTCCATAAATTGACAAAGCATAACCGGTATGTAAAAGTGGAAACATGCCAAAGAAAACACCTACAAAAGTAACAAAAAAATCAGCAGTTGCGAAGCGTACTGTCCCAACAATGGGCGACGACTTCAAGATGGCACTTCTGGTTGTGTCATTGATTATTAACGTACTCGCATTGATCGCATGGTTGTTCTTGCGCGTCACTGACGACTACGACACAGCAGTTGCTGAATTCTTCCTGAATCGATAGTACCGATTGCGGACAAAATTACCACGCTTCATCGCCGAAGCGTGGTTTCTTTTTACCCTTTAAAACATAAGAGTTATTCACACTTCTGTGGATAAATGAACAGATAGTAAATATTATGTCAAAAATGGGGGTTGTAGTGGGTAGAAGTGGGTTGTATGATGAGTCCAGTGGTAAGGCAAAACAGCCCACTAAGACAAACATTACATTTAAAAAATAACCTATACAAAATCCATCGAATAAATCGAGGAGAAGAAACAAGTGGCAAGCGTAGATTATTTTGAACGAAGACTCGATGACAAGCGTCGTTTAACGATACCTGCAGAGCTTCGCGAGGAATTTATCTCGGGCGTTGTTTTAACTCGTGGATTCGGAACCTATCTACATCTCTACCCAAAAAACATCTGGGACGGGGAAGTCGAAACGGCACTCAGCGCAAGTAGTAGTATTCTCGACGAGAAGACTGCGGATGTGAATGTGCAATTTCGTCGCGGAAAGACCGAAGCCGAACTCGATCAAAAACAGGGACGTATCACGATTGAACAGCATCTTTTAGAATATGCTGGACTTGAACGAGATATCGTAGCTGTTCGAGCAGGGAAGTACTGGCGCTTAATTGCACCTGATTAGTACAGCCTAGGCTATTTCTGTAATCAGTCGTTCTTTAACAAACAAACATTCAAGAGAAACACTCTCGAGATCAACTATCTGGTAGTGAGGCGTGGATTCTAGGAACACATTAACCAACCTAGTGCACCTTGCTCAAAAAAACACACCTCCCAAACTCCACCTCACATAAGTCTCTCAACAAGTTATATCTAGGGTATGAGTTGCTTTATGCGACCCCCATTAATAGATATAACTGACTTTTTAAAAACAAACATACCATGCGAAAACAAACAGCTTCACTATCAGTTAGGTGATCTCGAGAAATTCTGAGCGAGAAGAGAAAAAATCAATTTATTTATTTTTTCGCTTATCCGAAGAATTGAAGCGAGATATGTAATCATATCTCGATTTCCTCCTAGTAAACGACTACTAATAACAGTGGTATACTAAGAGTCAATGAGTAAAGAACAACCACCACATCATATTCCCGTTCTGCTTGATGCAACTCTTGCAACACTAGTTCCAGCCAAAGGCGAGTCTTACCTCGACCTAACAGCCGGATACGGTGGACATGCAAGCGAAGTGTTAAAAAAGACGGAAAATTATAAGGATAGCGTTCTTGTCGATCGTGATGACTATGCCATTGAGCATTTGTCAGAATACGCCGACAAAGATGTTCGTTTAATGCACACCAACTTTGAAGACGCCGCAAACCGGTTAATCGAAGAAGGAAAGACATTTGACGTAATCCTGATAGATCTGGGGGTGTCGTCACCACAGCTCGATCAGAGCGAACGAGGGTTTTCTTTTAAAAATAGTGGTCCACTAGACATGCGTATGGATCGTCGACAGTTAATGACTGCAAACGATCTTGTAAATGGCGCATCACTCGGTGAACTGACACGGATCATTCATGAATATGGCGAGGAGCCGTACATGAACGCAAAGCGTACTGCTGAGCTGATCATTGCCAATCGACCATTTGATTCAACAGAGAAACTCGCCACACTGATTGCTGAAAACCAACGTGGGAAGCGGAAAAAAATCCACCCTGCCACGCGTACGTTCCAATCGCTCCGCATCGCCGTCAACGACGAACTTGGACAAATAGAAAGGACATTACCGTTACTTCCAAACCTTTTAAATAAAGGTGGACGAGTTGCAGTAATCAGTTTCCATAGCCTCGAAGATCGTCTCGTTAAGCGTTTTTTCAAAGGACAGTATGAGCAAGGCCTTGAAGCCGAACTTGCACCAGTTACGAAAAAGCCAATTCCAGGAGCCACCGAAGATGTTCACAATCCGCGATCCCGCAGTGCAAAGCTTCGGGTAGCAGTGAAAAAATAAACAAAAAAATCGAAAGGGCAAAACACCATGCCAATTCACATCACAGTACAATACGCAGACCAACCACAAGTTGTTGCAGTTCGCGTAAAGTAACAAACAATTGCTGAGCCAGGGGAGCGGTGCGCTTCCCTGGTGATGCACCATATCCAAATATAGTTATTATCCCAAAAACAAAAATATAAAATATAAAAACAAAAAGACTTTCACCACAATGTCGAATTCCCAAAACACGTACTACGCAAGTCGGCGTCAGCAAAACTGGTCACGGAACCAGAACACAACTCGTTTTGTGTCCGCTGTAAAGCTCGGTCCTGTCGCTCACACTGTCCTTGTCGCCCTTATGATTACAGTCCTCGGGCTTATTTATCTGACTCAAGCAACTCGTGCAACGAGCTATGACTACGAGTCACAGAAGATCGACAGTCAAATCGCTGAACTGACCGACCAAAAGAACGACCTCAACATTGAAAACGCACGCCTCACCGCACTTGAAACAGTTAAGAAAAGTAGCGTTGCAGCTAACTTAACAACCCCTGTAAGTACAGAGTACGTGCAGCAATAACGATTAACCGTAATATAATGGAACTATGAATCTAGAATTGCTCAAGGGGAGTCGATCCCGCATCCTTGCAGCCGTGGTACTTGGTATCATGGCAGTTTTTGTCATACGTCTGTTTTATTTGCAGGTGATTCAGCATGATCACTACGTGGGTCTTGCAAAAGAAGAACAAGAGAACCGATTTGTCATTCCTGCCAGTCGAGGGCTTATCTACGCAAAGAGTGGTGACGATCCTGTGCAGCTTGTCTTAAACGAGACAGTCTACATGGTATTCGCCGACCCAGTGACGGTTGATGACAAAGCAAAAGTTGTTGATACGCTGCGTAAAGTAGCAGGTGGCAACGTCCGAACGGATTTCGATAAGCTACTTGATAACAAAAAAAGCCGCTACCAAATCCTCGCAACTAAAGTGACACGTGTCCAGGCGGATAAGATTAAAGCTGAAGGGCTGCACGGTATTGGATTCCAAGAGGTGAGTCAACGCGTCTATCCAGAAGGTTCGCTTGCCGGGCAAATCCTGGGCTTCGTAAATACAACCGGCGAAGGTAGCTACGGTCTCGAAGGCTACATGGATAAGGATTTGAAAGGTAAAGACGGATTACTCCAAGCTGTTACCGATGTGAGTAATGTCCCGCTGACGATTGGAAACAACAACATCCGCACACCAGCACAAGACGGTGCGAATATAGTGCTGTCTATTGATCGTAACGTGCAATCAAAAGTTGAAGCTGCATTGGCTGCGGGCATGGAACGAACAGGTGCACCACAGGGAAGTGCGATGGCGATGGATCCGCGTACGGGCAAAATCCTTGCGATGGCAAATCTGCCAACCTACAGCCCAGGCGAGTACAACAAAGTAGAAGACGTCGCACATTTTAATAATAATGTTATATCTGATCCATATGAGCCAGGCTCAAGTCTGAAGACATATACATTGGCGACAGGTATCGACAAGAACGTCGTGAAGACTTCTGACACCTTCAATAATACCGACTCTATCAAGATTGGTGACAATTACATCGTAGGAAACGCCACAAAAGGTCAAACAGGCATCATTACATTCCAGCGTGCGCTAACCTGGTCACTTAACACGGGGTTTGTAACGATCGCGCAGCGACTTGGTGATGGGAATTCGGTGACACGCAGTGCGCGCGATGCTATGTATGAATATTTCCACGACCGTTTACGACTCGGGCAACTGACTGGTGTTGAGCTCGCGAACGAAGCCGCGGGAACGATCTATTCACCAGAAGACGAGCAGGGGAACGCGGTGCGCTATGCGACGATGTCATTTGGACAAGGGTTGAATACTTCCATGCTGCAAGTTGCTGCCGGTTTTAGCGCGCTTATTAATGGCGGGACATATTATAAGCCAACAGTTATTGATGGATACATGACGACTGAAGGCTATAAACAAAACCCTGTAAATGCACCGGTTGCGACGAACGTTGTATCTAAGTCAACATCTGATCAAATCCTTACTGCTACGCATGATGCACGCGCGTCGTCATTCGGACACTTGGATAAACCAGGCTATTACATCGGTGGTAAAACAGGAACATCACAGGTTGGTGTCGCCGGGGGATATAGCGATACTGAGACAATCGGAAGCTACTTGGGATACGGTGGTGGGAACGAGGCTGAGTATGTCATAATGGTACGATTATCAGGTAAAGATAAACAGTTCCAGGGAGCTCGTGACGCACTCCCAATTTTTACCGATATTTCAAACTGGATGCTCGATTATCTAAAGGTTCACCCGAAAGGTTAATGCAATGAATTTTACAGTCCAGATACTCACAAATGAATTAACACGCACATTTCTGCTGAGTGTTGGCGCATTTGTACTCGCAATGCTTTTGACGCCAATCTATACGTTTCTTGCGTATCGATTTAAATTTTGGAAAAAGCAGCGCACCTCTAGTACAACGGGTGAAATACTAACTGTATTTAATAAATTACACGCAAACAAGTTCAAACGAAATATCCCAACAATGGCAGGTATCATCTTTGTCTTTGCAATCGCATTCATTACATTCTTCTTTAACCTTGATCGTCAGGAAACTTGGTTGCCACTTGCTGCGCTACTCGGTGGTGCAGCGGTGGGACTCCTGGATGACATCATTAACCTCCGTGGAAGTGGTAAAGGTGTCGCCGGGCTTCGTTCAAGTTTCAAGTTCATCATGATCACGGTGATTGGTCTTGGGTTAGGATGGTTCTTCTACGAAAAGCTCGGGATTGACGCTGTATATATTCCATTCCTTGGTGACGTCGCAATCGGCTGGTTGATCATTCCATTGTTTGCCTTAGCGGTTGTCTCGGCTGGAAACGCAGTAAACATTAGTGATGGCCTTGATGGCTTAGCTGGTGGACTTGCGGTGATTGCCTATGGCGCATTTGGTACAATTGCGATCTTACAAGGAACTCCGCTGATTGCTGGATTCTGTTTCACGGTTGCTGGTGCGCTCCTAAGCTATCTGTGGTTTAACATTTATCCGGCACGATTCTTTATGGGTGATGTCGGAAGCTTCGCACTAGGAACATCTCTTGGTGTAGTTGCGATGCTGACAGACACACTATTCCTTCTTCCGATCATTGGTATCGTCTTTGTGATCGAGGCCGGTTCAAGCTTGATCCAGATCTTTAGCAAAAAAGTATTTAAGCGAAAAGTATTTATTTCGGCACCGATTCACCATCACTTGGAAGCAAGTGGCTGGCCAGAAACAAAAGTTACGATGCGCTTTTGGGTGATCGCGGCAGTCGCAGCCTTCTTTGGTGTTATGTTGGCAGTTGCTGGAGGCAATATTTAAGATGCGCGATAGGGTGTGGGGCGAGCGTAAGACTGAAGTGGTGCGAAAGCATCGCCCAGATTACCTGATCGCACTCTACATGGGCATCTTGATGCTCATCGGACTCGTGGTGATTTATGCCATCGGACCACAGCGCGCGAATGTGCTGAATAATGTGATCGGAAGTAATTTCTCTGACACATACTTCTTTGTGAAACAGGCGATTAGTCTAGCTCTGGCTGTCTTTGCTTTCTGGGTAATGTCGACGATTCCATATACATTCGTCGTAAAGCACGCGATGAAGGTGTTGATTGCAGGGTTAATTGCCTGTGCTGCGCTGTTTATCGCAAGTTCTGCGGGATTGCCAATCGCAGAAGCAATTAATGGAGCAAGTCGCTGGTTCAACCTAGGAATCCTCGGAAGTTTGCAGCCAGCTGAAATTTTGAAGTTCGGGATCTTGTTATATCTGGCAGTGTTCCTTGGTTCTCGTATGAAAGAGGGAAGGGTGAATGATATTAAAGAAACTCTTATCCCGGTAGGGGTAATCGCAGCAATCTCACTCCTGTTTATTGTTGTGATCCAAAAAGACCTCGGGACAGGTATTTCATTGACTGCGATTGTTATTACGATGTTATTTATGGCGGGACTGAGCAAGAAGATTGGGATCGCACTGCTTGTTGGTGTCGTTGTTATTGGTGGGTTATTTATTTTTACTTCTCCACACCGTGTCGCTCGTGTCGCAACCTACCTGCAAGGGGATAGCAGCTCAACTGAAGACGCAGGAGCGTATCACATCCAACATGCTAAAATCGCAATTGGATCTGGTGGATTCACCGGTGTTGGTATCGGTAATAGCGTACAGGCAACCGGCTATCTTCCAGAAGCAATCAATGACTCTGTATTTGCTGTACTTGGTGAAACGTTCGGGTTCATCGGGCTTATTGCCCTTATGGGGGTATTTGTGGCCCTTCTGATGCGTCTATTAAAGGTATTAGATCATCTGGTTGATATGCGACTGAAACTACTGGTAGCGGGTGTCTTTGGCTGGTTTGGCGCTCATGTTATCCTTAATATAGCAGCGATGATCGGAATTTTCCCTTTGACAGGTATTACGTTGCCACTGCTCAGCTTCGGAGGCACCAGTATGATCTTTATGACAGCGGCGCTCGGGTTGGTATTTCAGTTATCTAAGTACACAGTGCACTCATCAAGAATAAAGGAGGCAACATATGCGAATTCTGACAGTGGGCGGCGGGTCGGGCGGACACGTTACGCCAGTCGTCGCAGTTCTTAAAGAACTCCGCGCTATTCATCCAAAAGTAGAACTCCGTTTTTGGTGTGATACGAAGTTTGCGCCGCAGGCACGAGCAACCGTTGCAGCCTTTGACAACACAATTCCCGTGCAGACAATTGCTGCCGGTAAGTTCCGTCGATATCATCACTTAACTGTGTTTCAGCAACTCACATGGCCGTCACTCGTACTGCAGAACTTTGGCGATGCTTTCAAGGTTGGCATAGGTTTTATCCAGAGTTTTTTCAAGCTGCTAGTATGGCGCCCAGATGTCGTATTCACCAAAGGTGGTTATGTCTGCCTGCCTGTAGGAATTGCAGCGCGCGTGTTACGTATTCCTCTGGTGATTCATGATTCAGATGCACATCCTGGTCTGACAAACAGAGTGCTTTCGAAGTGGGCGACTGCTATTGGGACGGGTGCGCCACTCGAATATTATCCGTATCCAAAAGCGAAGTCTACCTACGTTGGGATCCCAATTTCAACAGCGTTTCATCCGTATACGGCCACTGAGCAAAAAGCTGCCAAGCAAGAGTGGGGGATCGCGACGACGCATCCGCTCGTTGTTGTTACTGGTGGTGGATTAGGGGCTGCACGAATTAATGAGGTGGTTGCTGAAACGTTACCAAAACTACTCGAAACAACTTCTGTTGTGCTCGTTGCTGGGGCAGGGCAGTATGACGATCTTCGTGCACTTCTCCCCCCTGATAGTGACCGTTTCCAGCTGTATCCGTTCGTTACAAATATGCACAGTTTGCTTGGTGCTGCGGATGTTGTTGTCACGCGAGCTGGAGCAACAACTATTTTGGAACTTGCGGCACTTAAAAAACCAACTATCTTGATTCCAAATGGTAAATTAACAGGTGGTCACCAACTGAAAAATGCTGCTGTGTATGCCGAAGCCGGTGCGGTCGCGGTGTTAGATGAAGAAGTCTTGGATGCAAACAAAGACCTGCTGGGAAGTCAGATTAATGCACTTCTTGGTGATTCAAAGACGACTTCTGCAATGGCGCAGAGGTTCGCTGCATTCAGCAAGCCTGATGCTGCTAAAGATATGGCCAGAATGATACTGGCTGCACGGCGTTCGTAAGCTATAATAAACCATAGCCATGATGAAGTTCTCTCGCACATCGAAACCCGACGTACCACGACGTCGCTCTTCTGATTTTGTGCGCCCAGCCGCAGCAACTGAGTCGCAGAACCAATTCCGTCGTAATCAAACAATTGGGAATATCCGCAGATCTGATGGCGAGCCTGTTTCTGAGCGTGCACGTGTGCACAATTTAACCCGTGCGCGGCAAAAGATTACTGCTATTCTTGCGCTTGTCTTAGGGATTATTATCGTTCTGACGCTACTTATGAGTCAGTTTACGGCACGTGCAATTGTGACGGGTTCTACCGCGGCATTGTCTCGCCCGTTGAATCCTGGCGCATATGAAAAAGTGATTAACGAGTATCTTGCAATTCACCCTGTTGAACGGCTTCGATTCGCACTGGACGAGGATGCTTTGAGTGCCTATGTCTCGAACTCGCTCCCAGAGGTGTCGCAAGTATCTATCTCTGGTACGAAGAACATTGTTGAGGCGAACTTTAGGCTTGAACTACGTAAACCTATCGCCGGCTGGCAGATTAATAGCAAGCAGTTTTACGTTGATACAACAGGGGTAGTTTTCCAAAATAATTACTACGACACCCCTGGTGTGCAGATTATTGACCAAAGCGGCGTCTCGCCAGAGCAGGGGACAACAGTGGCCAGTGCACGCCTATTGAGCTTTGTGGGAAGGGTAGTGGCGCTGAGCGGGCAGGGGAGTTATACCGTTACGCAAGCTATCTTGCCATCTGGAACAACGCGCCAAATTGAGATTCGATTAAAAGATATACAGCCTCTTGTAAAATTATCAATCGACAGGGGAGCGGGGGAGCAGGTTGAAGATATGATCCGTTCACTGACATACTTACAATCACAAGGAAAATCTGCGCAGTACATAGATGTGCGCGTAGAAGGCCGAGCGGTATATCTATAGTCGGCCTAGGTGCTGATTGCGTATAAACTGCATACCCCCACTCCTCTATTTCTCCACCGGCAATGTTCTATTTTTGTTCTAGTGAATATTCGTTTGATAAAAAAACATATAAACATACAAAAAAGCAAATACGTCAAATAGTGGAGTAGTGGTGGAGCAGTAGGGGCTAAGAATTATTTCACGGCAATATGTGTGGCGACAACAATTTGGCATGGTGTGGATAACTATACGCAGGGTGTTGTATAAAACGACGTAAACACGACCCTATAGGCAGGTATATATAAAGCTGAATAGAAACCTATATGTAAGCAGTAAAACATATAGTAAATAACCATACGTGCACATTAACAGAGATATATCGTTAATAGTGCCCCTATTAAGACGTACACACAATCAACTATTAACACTATAAGCTATGTCGTAAAAGATATATTGTGCGACGCAAAAGCTATATATCAATTACTACCTACTTATCACACCCTGCGTTCTTTGCCTGGTTCTATTTCGTGTTTTGTTTTGTGTTTTATCGTTACTACGTTCTGTTTGGCTTAGTTGTATAGTCTTTGGCTGCTGGCTGGCCTGGTTTATGACAAATACGTATATATGTACTATATTGCTAATGTTCTAATTTTGTTCTATTATCTTTCGCGTAAAAATAGAACAGGTTTGATGAGTATAGATGAAGAGGGATACTCCCCTGTTTTAAGCGGCTGTAGGATCAGTCGTATGTGCCGATGTATAATGTGCCGGTGTTTTGTCCAACGAGCATGTAGCTGCCTTTGGCGTTCATGGCGATACTGCTAAATGGTCCGTTGGTAATTGATTGCTTCGTCCAGGTCTGTCCGCTGTTTTTAGAGACGAATACGCCGTCTGTAGAGCGTGTTCCCGCAACTTTAGTACCATCTGCTGACATCGCGAGACTGTTCCATCCCTGGCCGTTAGAAGGGGCTGTGTATGTCATTTGTATACCTTCTGAGATTGAGGTTACCACGTTAGCTTTTACTCCCATGAGTTTGAAGCCGTCACTAGATGTCGCAATTCGTTGTTGGCCACCGAAGCCAGTGACTGTGTTCCATGAACTGCCATAGTTTGACGAGATGTACGTTTGATCCGCTGGGTCTGTGATATATATTTTTGTTCCATCTGCAGAGATTGCGGCGTTTGCGTAATACTTCATTCCGACCGATACATTTTGATCCACCCATGCAGTTCCACCATCGATAGAGATAGATGGGTACCCATTGTAAGGTAAGGCAACGGCTACGAGGCCGTTAGCGGATACGCTAATACTTCGAAAGTCTTTGGTTGGTCCAACGGCAACCCAAGTGACACCGCTATCTGTCGAGCGGTAAATGCGGCCACCAGTTCCACTATCTGCAGTAACGGCGAACACTGTTGATCCATCGGCTGACGACGCTATTGCGTACCAAGCTCTTGTGGCGATATCACGTGGTGTCCAAGCAGCGCCAGGTGCTGAGGATGAGGTGTATGCAAATCCCCCGTTATTTACGCCAAATAGCTTTGTTGCATCTGATGATACCGCAACTCCGCGCCATGAACGTGAAGTGTCGGCCGCAGCCCATGCAATGGTGTTGAATAGATTGATAGTGTGTCCTGGGCAGGTGCCTGATTTCACTGAACCATTTTCGTCGACGAAGTATGATTGCCTGCCGATGTTTTCGGTGATGCAGAATGTACGTGGGCTGGCATTGTTATCAAAGCTGTACTGGTATGTTCCTCCATTACTGGCTTTGAAAGAGCTGCTATCTGTAGGGAGTACGTTATCTGTAAGTTCGGCTAATCGAACGGCGCCATGGGCATTGCGAAGATCACTTTGGAGCGATACGTCGATCGCTTTGGCTCGAACGCCGTTGTACGCCACGATGACGATTGCAGCTAAGATGCCGATAACGACAATGACGATGAGGAGTTCGACAATCGTGAACCCACCACGAGGTAAATGAGAGTGTTTAGAAAATACTTTCATGTATAAGCATAAGTATAAAAGACTGCGGTCGAATTACCTAATGAGTGCTAGCTTTGTGGTGGTGTGGATTCGCCGGTTGGAGCGGTCTTCTTTTTACGTGTTCGAGTGCGCTTTCGCTTCGGCTTCACTTCTCCGTCTACTGTTGGAGCTGCCGGGCCTGAGCCGATCGCCTGCCCTACTGCGAGTGCTCCAGGGCTGACTGGCCATACTTTCGCTTGCGATTGTGACTGAGGTGGTTGTGGACGTTGCTGTCCCCCACCCTGCTGTGGCTGGAGGTTTTGTGGAACTTGAATAGCGTCAGAAATCTCGACTTCCACCTCTGCACGAGGACGGCTGTAGTTACGACGAGTATTTTCAATAATGCGACCAGTGTTGTCAATCTGTTCTGGAGGGAGCGTTAAGGTGGTTGCACTAAAGGCAGGTGCTTTCTCTCCGTTAATCACCATGTTGATGATGAAATGACGGTTGTGCATCTGTAGGAGATCTTGTGGCTCAAACTGAGGCTCGAACTGCTTTGCAAGGATTGGTGAGTCATCTGCTGATACACGGAACGAGATCATTGTACCGACGTTACCAAAGACGGCGTCACGAACGGTCTCTGTCATCTGTGAGATATATTGGTTCGCAACAGTTAGGTTAAGGCCATATTTACGGGCTTCTGAAAGGATTGTTGCGAATGAATCAGTCGCGAAGTTTTGAAATTCGTCTACGTAGAGGTAGAACGGACGACGGTCGGCGATGTTAGGGATATCACTACGGCTCATGGCAGCAAGTTGGATCTTGGTCACCATGAAGGCGCCGAGGATCGCAGCATTGTCTTCACCGATAAGACCCTTTGAAAGGTTGACGATCAGGATCTTGCCTTCGTCCATGATTTCGCGGATGTTGAATGTAGATTTTGGCTGACCAATAATATTACGGATGATTGGGTTGGCTGTGAAAGCTCCAACCTTATTCAGGACTGGGGCAATGGCTTCAGATTGGAACTTGTCATTCCAGCTGGCGAATTCAACATTCCAGAATTGTAGGACGACGGTGTCGGTACAATATTCGAGTGTTTCTTTGCGGAATTTCTTGTCAGTTAAGAGGCGTGTGATGTCGAGCATGGTTGTAGAAGGACGATCAAGGAGTGCCAAGATAGTGTATCGAAGGATATATTCCAGACGTGGTCCCCATGATTCACCGAACATACGCTTAAGAACCCCGATCACTTCGGAGCTAATGTTGGTCTTTTGAGAAGGGTTTGTGACCTCAAGTGGATTGAAGCCAAGTGGGAACGCAGTGTCAGCTGGGTTGAAGTAGACAACGTCGTCCATACGGCTGCCAGGAATAAAGCGCATGTTGTCGACTGCAAAGTCACCGTGCGGGTCGATAATCGCGTAGCCATGGTTGTGGAAGATGTCACTGAGGGCGAATAGTTCGAGTGTTCCTGACTTACCTGCACCGGTTTGTCCAATGATATAGACGTGACGTGAGCGGTCTGTGCGGAGCATACCAAACTGGTGATTGATGCCGCGGAAGTTTGTCAGACCGAAGGCGCTGATGTTTTCATCGATGCTTGGGTCGCCGGTAATAACGGGGAGTTTTGCAGGTGGCTCAGCTGTCTTTGAACTCGCCCATACAATATTTGGTGTTTCAACATTCGTGTGCGGCAAGTGGAAGACACTGGCGAGCTCTTCGATATTTAGGATGTATCCCCCACGACCGAAAGCACGTTGGCGATATGCAGCAATATCTTCTGATTTGAAGCTGGCACCTGACATCTTGAATCCGTTAAGATTGGTCGAGTTGTACTGTTTAAATGTACCGACGATTGCCTGCATTTTTTGCCGAGCATTGATTTGATCTTCACCAAGGTACGCAAGACGGATTTTAACCTGATAGCCAAGCTTTGTGGCTTTCTTTTCAGCTTCAGCGATACGTGTTTTGTTGCGATCAGAAAGTTCTTTAGGCGCAGCGGCTGCTTTGGCTGTTTCTTCTGGTGGTTTCCAGAGGGCTTCGAATAGTTCTGCAAGCCAGCCGAGTCCCCCACTCTTCATAAATGATTTCTTGCCTTCTTTGACACTCTTGATCCAGCTTTCTGAACCTTTGTGCCAGTCGTCAGCAATTGGCTTAGCGAGGATCTGAATCCAGACTTCTTCGCCAGATGTTTCGAGTTTTGCGAGCGTTCCAGTGATACCTGCAAGAGGGTCAACTTCGAAGTTTTGGAACGTCTTAATTGGAAGCATTTCGCTGTCTGTGAGTGTGATTTCAGAGGTGTAGACCACACTGTGTTCCCTTTCGTGGGCAACGTAGTCTTCATCGGCGTCACGAATTTGAACGCTTGGGTACTGTGAATAAATTTGGCTTTCAACGAAGCTGCGAAGTGGCTTGGGCACCCAAGCATAGAAACGAATCTGTCCGTTTACAGAGGCAATCTCGAAGCTGAGGTGTTCTTGAACTCCCCCATTGTCACGGAGCTCTTGTTTGTCGCGAAGGATACCGTGAAGACTGGCAAACAGCTGTTCGGCGGCAAGTTCTTGTTTGTCGTTCGTCTTTGGAATCTCAAGGATTAGAAGGTCACTTTCGACGTCGGCAGCGACTATTTCAGCTTTTTTATAGTTGCGCCACGTTAAAAATGCGAGCACTAAAACGATAGGTACCCATACATACCATTGCAGAAAGAAATTGATAATGGCGCCGATGATATTCATATTGTCTATGCTTTTCTCTTACCCCATTCTCTCATCTGTTAGATGATAAGGCAATGACTCTATTTTTCGTCGAGTGTGTAGGTTGCTTTTGCAACTCGTTTGAACTGTGCCTTGCTCTGAAGGTTAAGAAGAATGGTAGTTTCTTTTACTTGACGGCTCTTAAGAACACGTTTGACGATTTCGTCGCGGTGAAGTGGCTCAGTCGCGTCGCGAAGGACTTGAGCAATGATGTCAGAGACAGTTCCCTTGCTATAACCCCAGTTGTCGAGAGCGTAGATGCCGCGGCCGATAAGAACGAATCGCTTGTCTTTAATAAGTTCGTTGTGAATCGCTTGTGTCGTAACGTCTTTGCGTTTGAAGCTGCTGTCTTTGATGCTCTTTGCGATATCTGAGAAGTGAAGCGGTTTCTTGTTCTCTGCGAGGATAACGTAGATCTTGTCACGGATGTTCTTTGGGTTTACTGTTGGCCACTTTGTGAGTCCCCAAGAGTCTTTAAGGTGTGCAAGTTGTTTGCTGACGCTGGCAAGTGCAGAAACGTGCATTGGGTGCTCGTAGCTCAGTTTGTCGTGAAGCTGATCAAGTGACATAGGTTCTTTGTTTTCTTTGATGACACGAACGATGTCGTCGACTTGGCTTCGGATCTTCTTTTCGTCACCGTATTCTGCGATACCGACACCATGGAAATAGCTATCGTTTTCGTCAATAACCGTGAGGCCAGGTGCTAAAGTAGCGATGAATGCAACATGTGCACGCTCTTGTTGGTTGGTGCTGCGACCGTAGATTTTGTCTGCGAGATCTTGGACACGAGCGACGCGACCCATTTCGCTGAGTGTACGAACGAAAGTCTTTTCAAGAGTGGTGACGACTTCTGTCTTGCCTTCTTCGGCTGCGATCTTTAGACGGATAAGGATGGCTTTTTCAAGTTGACGAACACGTTCACGAGTAATACCGAGGAGCTCACCGATTTGCTCGAGTGTCTCGCGGCGATCGTAAAGCCCAAAACGACGTGTGATAATTTCACGTTCACGTTCTTGTTCAATCAATGCGAGTACGTCACTCACACCTGATTTTAGGTCGATTGTAGGCTGTTTTTGATCAGTCGCTTCGGTCATGTATGCTCTTTCTTTCCGCGCCACCTCGGAAAATTAACTTGCTATCCAAATATGTCATCATTATACAAGATTATGTAAAATATGTCAAACAGTTTGTATTGTTAATTTATTATAGCATGAAGTAGACACTTGCTGTAAATAGTGTTCCTGGACTTTAGTTATCCACAAGATGTGGTGTGGCTGGGTATTAGCAACCGTATGATTTGAGCTTGAGCGCCTCTGTTATATGCCATTTTATGTCTGAATATTTAGCATGAGTGGCTTCAATACAATAATGTGGGCGGGCTTGTGGATTAATGAGCGGCTGCTGAGTAACTCCCCCATTTTGTGGTGTTGCCCAATAATCCCAGAATGAAGTGACGGGAAACGAGCCACCCTGATGTGTTAAACGTTCAACCATTTGGTAGTAGAAATTCTTGACGACCGCTTCTTGGGCTTTGTTGAATGTGTCGGATGTTGTGAAGGTGTTGGCGTATGTGAGAAGTGCTGCGCTAGATACAGGAGTAGCGTAGGTCCGCGTATCCCATCCAGTCACTTGCATGCTGTTGTGGTTCCAGTTGCCACAACCAGTGATGTAATCCCTAGTAACACCACCTTGATTCACACCTTTACCTGCGCCTTGATCAATGAGTTCTTGGCAGATTTGGGCGAGCAACATACCGTTTTGTACGGCCGTAACATTGCTGTAGTAATTAAGTGTGCCGGATCTTTTCAGTGTAAGAGTGATATCTTGTGACCCAGTTGCGAGGCTTGGGAGCGTTGAGGGGTATGCTCCCCCGTTATCTTGGTAGGCGCGTTGCATTTCAGCGGTGGCACGTGTGAGGTCACTCTGGGTGGCACGTTCTGCCGCGGCACGTTGGATTGAGTTGTAGGCAAAAACACCGAGCGTCGCAAGGATAGCAATCACCGCAATGATGATTAATAGTTCAACGACCGTAAAAGCAGGTGCCCACCTATTTTTCATGTACTTAGCTTAGCATGGGCTGGAAGTGTTTTTCGACTGGGAAATGAAAAAGGACCGGCGAGTGTAATACTCGAGCCGGTCCTGTCGGAGCTGTGCCCTGGTCTGAGATGATCAGATTGGTACACTTTCGCCATATTCTCCGTGTTAGATGGCGCCCTGTCTGATCGATGCTCACAGGGAAGAGCCTTTCTTGCTACTGGTCCATTTGCTTTCGGAACATTCTGTACCACGCTGTGGTGCAGACGAGTCCGATTACTCCGAAACCAAGGACGACGAGCATCCAATTGTTGAGCATTTCAGGAGCGGATGTTCGGTATTGCAGTGCAGCCACGATGACAACACCACACCCGAACGTCCAGGTGACCATGCCGATAAGTACAGGCATGTTGATCTTGTTGGTAGCGATTGATATCAGCGCTGCTACTGCAAAGCTGATAACTCCAACCATGAGCATACCCAGTGCTGGACCAGCCATTGCATCCAGTTCTGGTGTAGACATCAAAGCAAGTGCCATCTCATCACCTCCTTTTTAATAGGATGAGATGTGTATATTATAAAATTAAATCATTTATAAAGCAATAACTCCCCTGCTTCAATTGCAATGGGGAGTTATTTTTTCTTGGCTGCTGGTTTGCGCTTTGCGGTAACCTTTTTTGCTGCAGGCTTTTTGGCCGTGGTGGTTCGTTTTGCAAAACGACCTTTGCCAGCTGCAGGCGCATCGGCAATCATTTGCTTAGCCATGTCATGGGTGATTTCTTCTGGTTTTTGGTCCTTTGGAATTTTGGCGTTCTTTTTGCCATCTGTGACGTACGGACCATAACGACCATTCAAGACCTTAATGCCGTCGCCGAAGTCAGAGATGTTCTTTTCGGCTTCTGATTTGAGCTTTGCGGCATAGAGTTCGAGTGCTTGATCAAGGGTGATGTCATGCGGATCAATTGGTTTGATGCTGACGAATAGTTTGTCTACTTGAATATAAGGACCGAAACGACCGATGTTTGCTTTGATATCTTTACCTTCAGCTGTTTGGCCGACGAGGCGTGGGAGTTCAAATGCTTTTAAGGCTTGTTCAAGTGTTACTGTTTCGATACGTGCGCCTGCTGGCATAGGGGCGAATTGTAATTTCTCTTCCTTATTTTCTGGGTCGCCGAGTTGTAGCATAGGACCAAAGCGGCCAAATCGCGCAGAGATTGGTTTGCCGGATTTAGGATCGATACCAATTTGAGTTGCTTGGGCAACAGCTGAGCGGTCGATTGCGCCTGAACCTTCCACGAGTTTGTGGAATGGTGTGTAGAATTTCTCGAGCATGATATTTCGAGCAAGTGCACCAGCGGCGATTTTGTCGAATTCGTCTTCGACGTTCGCAGTGAAGCCGTAGTCGACGACCTGGGTGAAGTGGTCGGTTAAGAAGTCACTAATCATTTCACCAACACCGGTTGGGACAAGTTTACCCTTGTCTGATCCAGTCTTTTCTTTAATAACGGCGCGTTCAACGTCGTGTTGAGGTTCAACGGTCAAAGTGATAACGTCACGTTCTTCGCCTTCGCCATCACCCTTTACGACGTAATCGCGGGCTTGAATGGTGGCAATAATAGTTGCGTAGGTTGAAGGACGACCAATACCAAGCTCTTCAAGTTTCTTGACGAGTGAACCTTCGGTGAATCGTGCCGGTGGACGTGCAAAGGTTTGTTTTGCAAGCGCAGATTCGAGTGCAAGAACATCGCCAGATTCCATAGCCGGAAGAATGTCTGGGTCTTTTTTGCCTGCACCGTAAACTTTAAGGAATCCTGGGAAGACAATAACCTCACCTTTTGCTTCAAAGGCATCTGAACCAGTACTGATATTAATAGTGACAGTGGTCTTTTCGAGTTTTGCTGGCGACATCTGGCTGGCAAGTGCGCGAGTACGGATGAGGTTGTAGAGCTTTTGGTCGTAGTCGTTGCTACTTCCCTTTTCAGCAGCCATGTCAGTTGGACGAATTGCTTCGTGGGCCTCTTGGGCGCTGGAGTTCTTTGTCTTGAATTGACGAACAGTTGAGTATTTAGGACCGAATGCACCGGTGATATAGTCTTTGGCAGCGGCGATGGCTTGCCCGCTCAAGTTTACTGAGTCAGTACGCATGTAGGTGATCTTACCTTCTTGGTACAGCTTTTGAGCTGATGACATGGTTGCGCGTGCACCGAAGCCGAGCTTTGAGTTGGCTTCCTGTTGCAATGTACTTGTTGTAAACGGTGCGCCCGGTGTTCGTGTGCCAGGGCTTTTTGTGACGTTGCTGACTGTAAATGTTGCGTTCTTTAATGAGTCAAGGAAAGCTTGGGCTTCTGGTTCGGTATCGAAGCGGCCAGGAAGTTCTGCTTTGACGGTTTGTCCGTCATGGGCAAATTCAGCAGTGACTTTAAATTGGAAAGATCCTTCAAAGCTTTGGATCTGACGTTCACGTTCGACGAGAAGACGAACGGCTGGTGATTGGACACGTCCGGCTGATTTCCCACCAGGGACTTTTTGCCATACAACTGGTGAAAGCTCAAAACCAACAAGGCGGTCAAGAATTTGACGGGCTTGTTGAGCGGCCACAAGTTGCATATCAACGGTGCGTGGTTCTTTGACCGCTGCTTCGATAGCTGATTTAGTAATTTCGTGGAAAACAATACGCTTGGTTGTTTTTGGATCGAGTCCAAGGACCTCACAAAGGTGCCAGGCAATGGCTTCCCCTTCGCGGTCTTCATCGGTTGCGAGCCAGACTTGCTCGGTTGCCTTTACGGCTTTCTTAAGTTCGGTAATCGTTTTCTTTTTTTCAGGGTCAACTTCGTAAGTAGTTTCGAAGCCATTCTTTACATCAATCGGTGGTGTACCGGTCTTTGTCTTTTTAGCGATTGAACGAATATGGCCAATACTTGAGAGTACTTGAAAGTCACTGCCGAGATATTTCTCGATTGTTTTTGCTTTTGCTGGGGACTCTACAATTACTAAATTCTTTGGCATATATTGCTCGTGTTTGCCTAACAAGCTAAACACAAGGGTCGACTTTACACAACTTGTCGGCCTTTGTAAATGGCTGTAGAAATTACTATAGCAATCAATACTTACATCTATATGAAATGGTAAAGGCCGCCCGTTTCTCGTTTATAGAGAGCTGGGCGGCCTAAGACCTTGGATCGTTAACGAATCATGAGCCGCGTGTTCAGTGCCATGACGTTGAGCACTGCAACGCGCTCGGACTCATCCGTGAACCGCTGCTTTTCGGGAAGAATCCAGTCGACGATGTCGAGGACGCTCGCTTCGAGAACCGTCTTGGCTTCGCAGTCGAGAACTCCGAAACCGACTGCCGAAGGCGTTGCTTCGTTCTGGAACGCGATGATCGCGAACCGGTCGAAGGTTGCCAGGTGCTGGTACCGGTACTTGCCCTCGACGGGCAGGAATGGTCCGGTCTCGACCTCGCGCTTCAGGTCAATGTAGGTGTTGCCGTGGCGCAGAAGGTCTTCGAACAGCCAGGCCGGCGTCTCGATGGTGTTGAGCTGTCGCAACAACTCGGTCATGTCATCGATGAAATCGGCCTTGATCTTGGTCATCGCTTCGTTTTCGGTCATCAGCATGATGATCCTTCCTTGTTGTGTATCCAAAGGTCTCGTGGAACACTCCACGAAACCATTTGGGGTGATTTTCATGTGGGGTCCTACGCTAATATACTATTATAGCATTTTAAAATAAATAAGTCAATATTAACAGGGGTGAAAAGTTAAGGGGCCGCCACTTTTGTGACGGCCCAGATGGGTATTTGTACACCGTTATGGTGCGGTGTAGTGTGTGTCGAGGTATTCAAGCAGCACTTTCGTGGCTTGGTCGTACAACTCGGCACCACCGGGTAGCCGGGAGAGAACCTCGTTGGCCCACTCTTCGTCTACCCTGAATCGATAGAGTGATCCAGGTGAATCTCTTGTTGCTGATCTGGAGTGGAGCCAGTAGTTGAGGACGATGTCCACGCCAGGGGATGTTCCATAGAGTTCATGGGTCCGCATCACAAAACGCAGACTTCCCTGCTCAAGTTCGGATTCGAGGATCTTGAAAGCCTCGACGAATGCATGATGTAGATCAACGCGACGGGATTCACTAAGTGTCGTGTGCCCGGCGCGGATCAATCCTGAAAGCATGCCGACACTGAAATCCAGCAGCGACGTATCTTCTCGTACTTTGTTCATGTGCTGCGATCCTTTGTCTCGTGCCAATATACCCTTAGATAAAGTTATAGCACTCACCCGCTGGATTGTTCAATAGTGTGTAGAAATGGTAAAGGCCGCCCGGTTCTCGTTTGACGGAGAGTTGGGCGGCCTGAGACCTTGGGTGTGCTGGGGTTAATCCTCGGGATCCGACAGTTGATGCATGTCGACGAGGATCATCTCGATCGACATACGCACGACGATCGAGTTCACTTCCTGCTTGATCTCGTCCATGAGCTCATCGAGATCAAGCGGAAGACAGGTCGACAGGTCCTCGTCAAAGAGACCAAAGCCGATGTGCTTTGCTTCCTTGTAGATGACCAGCATCCTGTTTCCATCGGTTGAACCGATCTGGTGGTAGTGACCACGTGTCAGCGTCAGTGTGCTGAACGTGTCGCGGTTCTTGGTGATGCCGAATTCAACGTTGTGGTGTTGCATTCGTTCGTGAGCGCGGTAGCTCGAGTTGATCTTCTTGAGTGCTTCGAGCAGCAGTTCGGGAGCATCTGCTACGTACGCCTGTGCATCCGCCAGTTCGCTATTGATGTCGCTCGGTATGGTTGATTGCATTGAAGTGCCTTCCGGTTGTCCAGGGTCTCGCGGAATTCCACGGACCCACTTTTTGAGAATGAGTAATATGAAACTCTACGCTATTTATATTATAGCACTTTATTAAGTAATTGTCCACTGGTTGCCACCGAGCGCACGAATGAGGCCACCTATTTCGAGCATGGTCATCGCCTGAGAAAAACTGCTGGCATCAAACCCTGACTGCTGTTGGAGTGTATTGCCGTCCCGTATCCCCTGCTTTAGTAGGTCAATTATTTTTATCTCAACCGGATTACTCCCCATATTTAAACTGGTCTGCGCGCTGATGAGATGGGGCGCAATAACCCGAAGGATATCATCGGCTTCAAGCGCTGGATGTGCACCCTGGATAATCATGCGATTAGGACCGACTGACATTGGGCTAGTGATATTGCCAGGTACTGCGAAGACTTCCCTATTCTGGTCCAGTGCGTGTGCGACGGTGGCTAATGTACCACTTCTGGCTGCTGCTTCGGTAACAATAACCGCGTCGGCAATGCCGCTAACAATTCTGTTGCGCGCGAGGAATTGATGATCTCTGGCAAGTGTTCCCTGGGGATACTCGCTGATAATCAACCCACCTTCACCGACAATCTCGTCGGCGAGCGCACGGTGCGATGCGGGATACACCGAGTCAAGCCCATTGGCGAGCACGGCGATTGTCGGCCCTCCTGCTTCGAGTGCTGCACGATGAGCTATGGCATCAATTCCTAAAGCTAGTCCACTGACAATTACCACTCCTTTTTTAGCGAGTTCATAAGCTAATTTAAAGGTTACTTCCCTACCATAAGGGGTAGGCTTCCGAGTCCCCACGATTGCCACTACCGGGAGCCGTTCATATGGAATAGTACCGATGAAATATAATGTTTTCGGTGAATAAGCAATAGTGCTTATGATCTGGAAGAAAATATCTTTATCTGGTGTGATAGTCTTGATTTTCATGAGAATTGTTTTAGTAAGTATTGACTTATTGTCAAATACGTGCTAAGATGCAAAGCGATTGGTTAGTCCTGCGAGGCTTACCAAGTACCTTATACCCCCTATTCTAACTTTAATGTTAGGTTACACACATGGTGTTTACGTAGTAACTACCCTCCACTGCGTAGACCTTGCTTCGGCATGTCAGCCATGTGCGTATACTAATCCCTTTAACACCTTATTTCTTTTAGAGATAAGGGATCCCAATTACGATTTTCAAGTATAGTGACTATACAGTAGTGATCTTCCTTGTGAAGATCAGGCGCGCACCATATTTATATTTATCGGTCGCGACGCTTCGCTGAGAATCCGGGTGGGTTAAAGGGTAAAATGCGCTCACAGTGATGCCCACCCTTACTGTGAGCGCTTTTTATGAAGTTAACATTAAATACCCCTCGATTGAGGGGTATTTTTATATGCAGAAATTGTGTGCGGAGTGGTGCGGGAGAAAATTCTCACCACACCACTCCAACCGGTCACACTGTGGACTCTTCGAGCACCTTCAGCTGCGAGATGAGGCCGACGAGCATAAGTCGAATTGCGTGCAACTCGGCGTTGCTCATCATGCACACCGAGTGGCGACCGAGCACCGAAGTGCGTCGCCACCAGGCTTTCTTCTCGACCAGACCGTGCGGCGTGATCCTGTGGTGCTTGCCGGCGTTGATGAACGTTGCCGAATGCACGACATCGTCATACGTTCGAACCTTGATCGTGCGTGTTGATGCGTCTGCGAGGTCTGCGATGTGCTCCCTCAGCTTCTCAACCATGTTCACGACATCGTGCCCCAATTGAGTTGTGTGTGTTGTGCCCGCGACAGTGGACATAGCCACTCCTTTCGGTGTTTGTGTGGACTCGGTCTGTAAAAAAGTATACGCCAGTTACAGAGTGAAATAAACCTTAGATCGATGCACTAGAGATTTCAAGTGTTCCGCCGACATACTGATCAATGAGCGTGTCGATGTGTGGAATGATATGTTTGTCGATTTTGTGTTGCTCGCCTTTTGGAAATTTTCCAAGTACAAAATTAACATCATCCATAAGGTCACGGTCTTCGGTCCAAATACCAATGCGAATGCGGAAATACTTTTCGCCAATGTGGCTATTAAGGCTTTTTATGCCGTTGTTTCCTGCATCGCTACCACTCTGACGGATCCGAATGGTCCCAAATGGCAACGAGAGGTCGTCGTGTACGACAAGGAAGTCAGTTGCGGGATCAAGTTTGTAGTAGTCGATAAAGTGTCGTGCAACGAGCCCTGTGTCGTTGTAGTACGAAAGTGGTTTTATGAGCAGTACTTTCTCGTGGTTGATAATAATTTCAGCTGTGCGTGCCTTGTACTTATCGACGTCGCGCCAGAGGGCATCGTACTTCTCTCCAAGTGCATCAATGACCATAAACCCGGTGTTGTGTCGGGTTCGGGCGTATTTTGTGTCTGGGTTGCCTTGGGCAAAAATAATTTTCATAACTGGTCTCTATTGTATAACATTGATATTCTACTGTTTTCATGCCATAATATCCCCAGTTTTGCTAGACAAAATCATCGCTCATTTCAATTGGAAGGAAGTTACGCATGGTCATCATGCAGGTTGTATTGGCTTACGTGGTGGTCCCGATCGCATCAGTGTTGCTTGCGATTGAGTTGATCATCTTCTTCATCCTCTACTCGAGGAAGAAGATCGAAACCCAGGTGCCGGCGTTCGCGTCGTCCATGGGATACTGGCTGTTCGCAGCCGTTGTGCTGCTGACGTCGGTAATTTCATATGTATCACCATCCGAAGGGGTTCAGCAGCAGCTGTTCTTCATTGGGGCATGCACGTCCTTGCTTGTCGCGTTCGTCGTAGTAGCCCGCGACATCTATAAGGTCTGGGTACTCGACGATGAACTTCGTAAGAGGAATCGTGTATTCGAGCGTCAGCTCGTCAAGAAGTAACGCTTTCATTCCAGAGCGATAGGATTGGTCTGGCTGAGGAATTTTCTCGCCAGGCCAATCCAGCTTTACCTACAACTCTTCCGTTAAACGGCAGGGTTATTTTTTTTGGCTTCGCGTCCAGCTTCTTGACGCGCTTCGAGGTCGCGTTTGAGTTCTTCGTTCTTGGCTTTTGCCTTGTTGATTGGCTCTTTGCCTTCAGCGATACGCGCAGCATTATCTTTAAGCTGTTTTGTGTCACGGAAACTGAACTTAATCGGAGTACCGATGTAATCGAATGTTTCGCGGAAGTGACGTTCGATGTAGCGTTTGTATGACCAGTGAATGAATTTCAAGTTGCTACCGTAGATAACAAACCATGGAGGTGAATTGTCGGTTTGGACAACATAACGAAGTTTGGGATGTGTGTTCTTTAAACCAGCTGGTGGATGCTTTTGTACGATTGTTTGCAGAAGGTCGTTCATTGCGCGAGTCTTTTGTTCAGCACCACGGCGGTTGTGAATATCAATTGCAAGATCAAATAGCTTTGTGACGTTTTGACCTGTCACGCTACTGGTGAAAATAAGTGGTGCCCAAGGAACGAATTCGAAATTGCGAGCGATCTTTGGCGCAAGTTCGTCACGAGTGTATGCATCTTTGTCTTCGACGCTGTCCCATTTACTGACAACGATGACAAGGCCCTTGCCTGCTTCATCGATGATTCCAGCGAGGCGTTGGTCAAGTGCGGTATTTAGTTCGTTAACGTCCATAAGGAGGAAACAGATGTCAGATTCTTCGATTGCTTGAAGTGTACGGAGGACTGAGAATTTCTCAATACCGACTTCTTGCTTACCGGGCTTACGCATACCGGCTGTGTCGAGGATTTCGATGTTCTGGAGTTTGTAGCGAACAGCGATGCGGTTAACATCGCGGGTTGTTCCGGCGATGTTGGCAACAATTGCTTGTTGCTTACCTGCCATCGTGTTGAAGAGGAAGCTCTTACCGACATTTGGACGACCAATAAGTGAGATACGAATGACGTCGCTGACAGGAGTGTCTTCGACGGGTGGGATCATCATGGTGATCTGCTTTAGCGTTTCTTCGATACCTATGTTGTGTTCGGCGCTGGTACGGATAATATCTTTGATACCGAGGCGCTTGTACTCGTCGTTTGGAAGGCTGCCCGAGAGGTCAACTTTGTTTACAAGGAGGATGACCGGCTTCTTGCTGCGGAGGGCTTTTTTCGCAACGAGTTTATCTTCGTCACTTGAGTATTGGGTGCTATCAACGACAACAAGGATAATGTCAGCCGCTTCAGCTGCTTCAGTGATTTGCTCTTGGATTGAGGCTTCAAAATCGTCGTTAGGGTCCTTTAGACCAGCGGTGTCGACCATCCAGAAAGTGTGGTCCTCATACGATACTTTACCAAGGACATTATCCCTGGTCGTACCGGCTTCTTTTGCGACAATTGCCTGACGAGACCGTCCGAAACGGTTGAAAAGCGAAGACTTACCAACATTGGCTTGTCCGATAATTGCGACTGTAGGAAGTTTAGAGGCCATAACAGAGGATAATTATAACAGAGGTAGCTATTTTTTGCGAGCATAAGCGTGATGCGCTTTTAAAATCAGTGCTGACTACTGTTTTTCAACAATAGAAAACTCGCCAGGTTTTATATCACCAATCGTATAATGACCGAAGTCTGTTCGATGAAGCCTGGTAACGGTGTAGCCGATCGCATTGAATGTGCGACGAATCTGTCGGTTGCGTCCTTCGTGCATGGTGACGATCCAATCTTTGCGGTCATCACTCACCCGTTCGAGGACGAGTTGACTTGGCCCATCATCAAGTTGAATGCCGTGGTCCCCTATGATCTGTTGGTGTAATGGTGCGAGTGGAAGGTCAAGTGATACTTCGTAGATCTTGGTCTTGTAGAACTTTGGGTGTGTCATTTGGTACGCAAAGTCGCCATCGTTCGTTAAGAGCATGAGGCCACTACTGTCTTTATCAAGACGTCCGACAGGCTTCAGGTGGTGATAATGTTCAGGTAATAAGCTATAGATTGTCTGTGTTTCACCCTGTTGTTTACGAGATGAAACGTATCCGATTGGTTTGTGTAGCGCAAGGAATTCAAACGCAACAGATGCGCCAAGTGGTTGGTTGCGGATGGTAATGTCGTCACCTTGTTCGAAACGTGCTCCAAGAGTAACTTTCGCACCGTTCACTTTGACGTGACCGTGTTCGATAAGATCGTCGGCTTCGCGACGCGAGATGCCCATTTGCAGGGCGAGATGTTTATTTAGGCGTTCTCTCACGTCTTTAGTATACAGCTTAAAGCCCAGGCTGTGGAGGAAGTGGCTGCACTGGAGGGGTTGGCGGCGCTGGCGGCGGCGCGATTGCTTGTGGCTGCGGCGCTACTTGTTGAAGTTGTGCGTTCAGTTCTTGGTTCATTTGAGTTGCTAGATCAGCGACACCTGGGTTGAGAGAATCTGCAGATGGAAGCGGGTTAATCACTCGGTCACCGAGTGAAGCTGGGCGTGGTGATGAGAATGGCGCAGTTGGTTCAGGCAGTGTTGATGCCGGTGGGAATGGTGCGGGCGCTGGCGCAACAGGCGCTACAACAGGCGTAGGCTCAGGAACTGGCGCTGTATACACAGGTTCTGGTGCAGGTTGCACTGGTGCGGGCGCAGGAATATCAAATGATTGTACTGGCGTCGCAACAGGAGGTTCGACGGCAAATGGCGCAACTGGAGCAGGTGCAACGACAGGTTCAGGCGCAGGCGCTACCGGTGGTGTGTATGCTACTGGTTCTGGTGCAACAGGCGCTACAGGTGCAGGCGCTGCGTACGCAACAGGCTCAGCTACAGGAGCTGGTGTGGGTTGTGCAATTGGTTCTGGTGCAATCGGAGCCGGAGCTTCAACCACTGGAGCTGCTGCCGGTGGGAAAACTGGTGCTGCAGGCGCTGCTGCGGCAATGTTATCGCCAAGTACATCGTGAACCGTACGAACGACGTCTTCGATACCAACTTGTGATTTGACGAGGTAACGATCGGCACCGAGTGCTTCGCCGCGTGCACGTTGATCTTCGCTCGAAAGCGCGGTCATCATAATAACTTTAATGTCTTTGGTTTCAGTTGTACTACGAAGGATATCAAGCATGTCGAATCCACTGATCTTTGGCATCATCACATCACTGACGATCAGGTCAGGGCGTTCTTTGATGGCAACTGCCAATGCTTCTTCGCCGTCACCAGCAGATGTAATTGTGTATCCTTCAGCCATGAGCCGCACGCCATAGATTTCGCGTAAGCTTTTGTCGTCTTCTACTAGTAAAATTTTCGCCATAATTACCTTTATTCTATCCGATGCTTCTTAAAATTACCATAGTGGTTATGCTGTGCCCGCTGGCGGTGGTGGTGTGTCATCGCGTGGTTGCATTTGACGAGCCATTTCTTGGAGCTGTTTAACGTGTGCGGCAATTTGTTCACGACTGAGACTTTCGCCACGTGGCACGGTTGTCGCCGCCTTAACTGTCGGTTCTGCCGTTGCTTCAGCAGATGCTGCAGGAGTTTCTGGTCGAGGTGTCACGACTGGTGGCATTGCATCGACGATTGGTGCCGGTGCTGCTGCCTGAGTGGCTGCCAATTGTTGTGCTTGGACGGCTTGGCGTGCGCGCAATTCTTCTGCTTCTTGGCTACTAATTCGAGGTAATTCTATAAAGAAAGTACTTCCCTTTCCGTGCACACTTTCAACCCATAGACGGCCTTGCATTGCTTCGGCGAGGCGGCGTGAAAGATAGAGCCCTAGCCCAGTTCCACCAATTTGCTGACGATCGGCGTTGTCGACCCGGTAGAACTTTTGGAACAGGTGCGGGACGTCTTCGTTAGGAATCCCAAGACCGCTATCTTTAATGCTAATGACAACCTTGTCGTCTGATCCAGTGACGTCAACCGCTACTTCACCCGTTGGAGTGTATTTAATTGCGTTTTCGATCAAGTTATCGAGTACTTCGCGGATGTGGTCGTTGTCTTGGTTTACAAAATATACAGGCGTAATAGTTTTTTGAGATCGGTTCGTGGTTGGAATGAATGTAAGTGTAAGACCTTTTTCACGAGCCTTTTCTTGGAGTCCTTGCGTAATCGTTTCAGCAAATGGGATAATGTCGACGACTTTTGGCAGGCTGGTCATTCGACCGTCTTCTGATTTAGATACATCAAGAAGGTCCTGGAATAGACGCCCAAGGTGCTGTGCAGCTTCGTGGGCTTTCATGATAAAGTCACGTGCTTTGGCATCGATCTGTGCGGTGTTTGGGTTTAGAGCAAGTCCTAAGTAGCCTTCAATTGACGCAACTGGTGTGCGCATTTCGTGACTAGCCGTACTAATGAACTCTGCTTGTTCACGTTCTTCGGCTTTCTCTTTTGTCATGTCGCGGAAGACAGTAATAATACCTGAACCCATGTCACCGATTGGTGAGACAACAAGTGATGTCGTGATTTTCTTGCCCGACTTAGTGATGAGTGTCAGGGTTTTTGAACGGATTTGTTGGTTCGTATTAAGGACTTGTTGAATAGGATCATCGACAGGATCTAAAGGGTTATTATTGAGATCTGTCAGCTGCAGAATGGATTTATAGTTCAGCATTAATGCGTCCTGCTTGCCCCATCCGAGGATTTCTTGCGCTGCCGGGTTGATCAACTGAATGATGCCCTGGGTATCAATTGCGATCACACCGTCTCCGATGGCGTTAATGACAATTTCTGACCTGTTCGCAACTTCTGAAAGTTCACTCGCCATCTTTTTGACGTTGCGGTCCTCTTCGTTGTCTCCCCTGTTTCGCCAGATAACAAGACCAAGAATCATTGGAAGTAACGTGCTAAAGGCAACAACTGCAACGAGGTTGGCATTAAAATCGCCTGATAGGTATTCTGCTGCAACAAATACTGCCGTAGCGATAAAGACCGGCAAGGCACCGTATATTGCAAAAACTCCTCCGAAGAATGCGATGAGCATCCAAAGCATGATAAATGGCGAACTCACACCGCCTGTTTGAACGATTAATAATGCGCTGGTTGCTGCAAACAGTAGGTATACCAGAAGTGGCTCAACGAAGTTTGCGCCCTTTGGTGAGACGAAGTACATGATTAAACTCGCTAATGCTGTTCCACCAGCCAGGATAGCGACAATAATACCAATGCCGAATAAGCCCTGCGGTGCGATGTTGGTCAAAATAGGAATCGTGTAGAGTGCGACGATAGCGAGTGAAAGCAAAAAAGCCACCTCGTAGACGCGGCGTTGCCAGAATTTTGACAGCGTGAGTGGTGTGATAATTGCCCCCTATATAAGTATGTATCAAATCACTTGTGGTTAGTATGAATGATGAAGTTTCTGATAGCAAGAGATTCTTACATATATATCGTACTGTTCATGCTATAATTTGATTAAACTTACGCTAATCCAATTGGATATTTGTGTGAAATTAATGGGGATAAGGGTTGGATAATTTAATGCCAAAGCGCAAAAGCGTTCATCACAAGGCTACAGCGACGAAATCTCGTCGATCTCTTACACTGACTGCTAAGTCAGTGATTGCAAAGCTCCCTTCTTTTGAGCGCAAGAAAACGATAGATACTACTGTAAAGCGTCGCTGGTTCCGCAATCGTAAGGTAATTGATATTGGTGTGAGTGGTTTGGCGATTGTGTCATTAATAGTTGCGATACTCCTTCCTCTTGCGAATGCGCAAGCAAGCGAAACACTCAACTGGTCTACAAATGCAGACTTTAGTTTCAATAAAACTTCGAAATGCCAGTCAACACAGCGGAGTTCATTAACCATTTCAGGCGCAAATTACACTGATGCCACCTGTGCAACTGCTGGTGCTGATTCGAGTATTTCACTTTCTCGAGATGTACTACGACTAAAAGACGTGCAGAGCTTCGGTGCTGCACAGACGTTCACTATGGCATCAAAGAAAGATGGCACAGTGTGGGGCTGGGGGTATAACGGTTACGGTCAGCTGGGTGATGGTACAACGGCAACACAACAAAAACCGGTACAAGTGAAGGGTGCTGACGGAGTAGGTTTCTTGACGGATATTAAGGAAGTTGTAGCGGCCGAATACACAAGTCTTGCTCTAAAGAACGACGGCACAGTATGGGCTTGGGGATATAACCCAACTGGTCAGATTGGTGACGGAACCTCAACTACCCGCCCCTACCCTGTACAAGTAAAAGGCCTCGATGGAACCGGCTTCCTTACAAACGTAAAGCAAATTAGCGCGAGTGGCTCACATATACTTGCTTTAAAAAATGACGGTACCGTGTGGGGCTGGGGGTATAACAACAATGGAGCGGTTGGTGACGGCACCTCCAACACAAGGTACACGCCCGTCCAAGTTAAGGATACATTCACAACATTCTTAACTGGTGTCGCAACGATTAATGCTGGCCGAAACAACTCGTTCGCAGCAAAAGCCGACGGTACCGTGTGGGGCTGGGGGTATAACGGCAATGGTGAAATTGGTGATAATACATTTAATAGTCGCTATTATGCAACACAGGTGCACGGCGTTGGCAATGTCGGATTCTTAACTGATGTCGTTGCACTAACTGCAGGTGAATATCATGCCGCCGCACTAAAATCTGACGGCTCAGCTTATATATGGGGTACTAACGGAAGTGGTCAATTTGGTAATAATTCAAATACGAGCTCACCTGTTCCAACACCAATGAAGACCCCTGAAGGTCAAGATCTCACGGATGCAATTTCTATTGACGCGGGACAGTTCTTTACGGCCGTTGTGCGTGAAGGCGGTACTGTGTGGACAAGCGGATCTAATAATTACAGTCAGCTTGGCAATAATACCTACAATCCATCTAGCTCACTCACACAAGTTAAGTCATCAGATGGAACGGGTGTGCTGTCGGGTATCAAACGTGTGCAGACAGGCTTCGAAACTGTTCTCGCGCTTACTGCCGATAGCTCTAGTAGCCTTCTGGGCTGGGGCAACAATAACTATGGTCAAGTGGGGCTTCGTGTTGATAATGCTACTGCTGCACTCCCACAGTACATAATTGTTAATTTATATGCACCTAAGCTGACAGGTTTTAGCGAAGTGAGTGTTGGTCAGCAACATACAATTGGATTAAAACCGGATGGCACTGTTTGGACATGGGGATATAACTCGTTCGGACAGCTTGGTCAAAATACATATGACCATAGTCCTGTGCCGGTTCAAGTGAAAAGCGCAGATGGTAACGGATTCTTGACGGACGTTGTGTCGGTTGTTGCAGGAGATAATAACAGTGGTGCTGTTAAAAGTGATGGCACTGTTTGGACATGGGGGTACGGTTCATATGGTCAAATTGGTAACGCTGCAGCCAGTACGAGGCTCCTTCCAACACAGGTTCTAAAAGAAAGCGACGTAACCCCCTTAACAAACATTAAACAACTTGCTATTGGTACCTATGCCATGATGGCATTGGATAATGACGGCGACGTATGGTCTTGGGGATATAATCCTTATGGACAACTGGGAACTGGCGACGGCAATTCTGCATATGCTGCAATCCACGTTAAGGATGAAGCTGGGTTAGGAAACTTGAGCGGTATTAGTGCTATAGCAATGAATTACTACACTTCTGCGGCCCTTAAGAGCGACGGTACAGTACTTGCATGGGGAAACAATAATTATGGCCAGCTTGGTGATGGAACGACGACGACACGCCTCCTTCCAGTCCAAGTTGGGGCGGGTACACTGACTGACATTACGCAGATAGCGCTAGGCGCTCAACATGGTCTGGCACGTAAATCTGATGGTACGGTTTGGTCGTGGGGGTATAACGTTGCCGGAGCACTTGGTGATGGAACTACAACAAATCGCAATAGCCCTGTACAAGTTAAGAATGTTGACGGTTCAGGGTTCTTGTCGGGCATTAGCTCAATTGGCGCAAATAGTACGATTTCAATGGCAATTGGGAGTGGAGGTTCACTATGGGGTTGGGGTGAAAACTATTATTCTCAAATAGGCGACGCCACATCAACTAATCGTTTATTACCAACCCGCACACTCGGTGTAAAAGGCATAGGTCAACTCTCTGGTGTCACAAAGGTGGCTCTTGGTAATTACCATACAGTAGTAATTACGGGAACGAACGATGTACTCACCTGGGGAACTAATAACTCGGGCAGTATAGGGTATGATCAATCTGGAAATCTATCATCCACTAATGTTCCGCGAGAAATGGTTGCTGAGTTTACTGCAAACGCTGGGTATGCCACAAACGGAACTGCGTCAGGGTATGTTGTTGATGCAGGCGCAGGAAAAAAATATCAATGGAACACTGTGAACTGGGCATCAAGCGCACTCGCTGAAAATACAGGTATATCCTTTGCAACGCGCACAAGTAATGACGGAACAACGTGGTCGGCTTGGTCATCTGAGTATGCACAATCTGGCATCGGTTCGACGACCGGAGAAGGCGTAATCAACGGCAGCCCGATTACTCGATTTATTGAACTTCGCGCAACACTTACTTCGCCAGATCAAGCAGGAACACCAAGAATTAACGACTTCTCTGTGACGTATATCAATGATGATACGGCGCCCGTAACGAATGCATCGGATATTGAGCTAAAGACTGCTTCAAATGGTGCAGGTATTGCTGAAAACGCCTGGATGAATGACTCTTCTCCATACTTCTCTTGGGCTGCAGGCGCTGATGATAACGATGGTATGGGACTAGCGGGCTATTGTATATATCTTGGCCAGGACGCCAGTGCAAACGTACAGCAGACAAAGGGTATTTTGGGTAATTCCCCAGTCGATACAAATGGCGCATGTCCATATGCAGTACCAGGAACAAGCGTGGATCTTTCAGCAATTGACGCGCTAGCAACGCCGTTTGTGACGTCTAGCCAGCCGTATCACCTGCTCGTAAAAGCACTAGATAAAGCCGGTAACTTATTCACAGGCAGTGCTGAAAGCTTTAGCTTTAAATATGACAACACGCCACCAACCAACCCGGCCTTTATGTCTGCGCCTTCACAGTTCATTGCGAGTAAAGAAGCAACGATTACATGGCCTGCTACAGGTGCACAATCTGCTAATGATGTTGATAGTGGATTAGCGGGACTTCAGTACAAGATTGGTGCAAATGGTACGTGGTTTGGTGCCGACCATACGGGTGCGCAAGACGTCACTGACGTTCTTGAGAATAATGGTACGTATACGACCGATGCGACGCACGACTATCCGCTTCTGCAAGAAGGTAATAACATTATGTACTTCAGGACGATCGACAACGCAGGAAATGTTTCGACGTCTAACAATACCGCTGCGATTAAAATTAACACTACATCCCCTACCCCACCACAGAACTTAACTGCAACTCCAACGACAAGTACAACAAACTCATTTGCATTTGCATGGCAAGCACCAAGCTCGTTTGTTGGTCCAGGAAATGCGCTCACATATTGTTACACCGTGAATACACTTCCTACGGATATCACATGTACATTCACTCCTGCCGGGCAAACATCACTTGTTGCAGATGCGTTCGCGACTCAGCCGGGAACAAACACGATGTATGTGGTTGCGCGTGACGAAGCTGGGAATGTGAACTATGACACGTACGCAACAGTTGAATTCACCGCTAACACTCCTGCACCTGGAATTCCTATTGGGACAGAAATTGCCGACATTTCTACGAAGGCAACACAAACGTGGAAGCTTGCGTTGTCATGGGCTGCGCCTGGAAACGTTGGTGCTGGTGTGTCTAAGTACGCGATTTATCGATCAACGAACGGTACGACATTCTCACAAGTTGCAACAACAAGTGGCTTGAGTTACGTCGATAGTTCACTCGACCAGCAAATGTACTACTACAAGATTCGTGCGTGTGACTCTGCAAATAATTGCGGTGCGTACTCTGATGTATTCTCACGAACCCCAACTGGTCGCTTCACAAGTCCGCCTGAACTTGTCTCAAGTCCTTCGGTCCAAGTAAGCACCAAGAAGGCATCATTTAGCTACGTGACTGACCGCGAAAGCGACAGCCGTATTCAGTACGGTACAAAGAGCGGTGAATACTTCCCGGGTGAAATCGCAGTGAGCGCATCGACCAAGAACCACAAGGTTGAGATCTCGAACCTTGATGCTGGAACGACCTATTTCTATAAGGCAAAATGGACTGACGAAGACGGCAATACTGGGACAAGTACAGAGCTAAGCTTTACGACATTACCTGCGCCATCGATCAAAAATGTTTCAGTTATCAAGCAAACTCTGAGTAGTGCAACGATTCAATTCACTTCTGTTGATGCCAGCCAAGTAAATATTTATTACGGTAAATCTGAAGGCTTCGGTGGTCTTGAAAAGATTAATACATCACGGAGTGAATCAACCTACACGGTTGAGCTGAGTGGTCTTGATGATGGATCAACTTACTTGTACAAGTTTAGCACCTTTGACAGTGACGGAAATGAATATGACAGTCGCCGAGCGGATAGCTTTACGACACCACAACGTCCACGTATTTCTGAACTCCGATTCCAGCCTGTTACGGGTGAGCCTACGAGTACTCAAAAAGTAACATGGAAGACTAACGTGCCGACTAATTCAACGGTGAGCTACGGTAAAATCGGTGATGTGACTAAGGATATTTATGACGCAACAGTTAAGACAGATCACGAAGTCCTGATTAAGAACCTTGAAGATGCCAGCGAATACAGCCTGCTTGCACAAAGTCGCGACGCAGCCGGTAACCTCGCAACCAGCGACCGTCAAACATTCCGCACGGCACTTGATACTCGCCCACCAAAGATTAGCGATATTCAAATCGAATCACTCGTGAAAGGCAACGGAAGTGAAGCGCGTGGACAGATCGTGGTGTCATGGAAGACTGACGAACCTGCAACGAGCCAAATCGCCTACGCACAAGGAAGCACAGGCTCAACCTATGCGAGCCAAACCGCAGAAGACGCTCGACTGACAACTGAGCACGTAGTGATTGTCTCTGACCTAGCTATCTCGTCTGTCTATCACCTACAACCGATCTCACGAGATAAATCTGCGAACGTTGCCAAGGGTGACGACAAGTCAGCGATTATCGGTCGTGCGACCGACAGCGTTTTAAACATCATCTTATCAACATTGAATAGAATATTTGGGCTATAAATCATGACATCAGGTAAACCACTTATTGAAGTACGTAACATGACTAAGAGCTTTAAGTTGCCTGGTGGTGATGAAATTGAAGTGCTACATAATGTTGACTTTGAAATCTTGGATGGAAGCTTCACGATCATCTACGGTCCCTCAGGAAGTGGTAAATCGACGCTTCTTAACGCGATCATTGGGCTGGACGAGCCTACCAGCGGTACGGTGACATACGAAGGCAAAGATCTATACGCAATGAGTCAGAATGATCGTGCGCATTTCCGGGCTTTTACTATGGGCATGGTCCAACAAACCAATAACTGGGTGAAGAGTTTGAATGTACTCGAGAACGTGGCACTCCCCCTTCATTTCATGGGTGTGAACCATGATTCTGCACTGGCACAAGCGAAGAATTCGTTGCAGCGCATTGGTATCGAAATGCACGCCAAGAAATTCCCGTCAGTCTTGTCTGGTGGTGAGCAACAACGTGCAGCGATGGCGCGAGCACTCGTAAATAACCCGGCGTATATTGTTGCCGACGAGCCTACAGGAAACCTCGATAGTAAGAACAGTGACAATTTGATTAACCTGCTTCGTTACCTCAATACTGAATTCGGTCGCACAATTGTTCTGGTTACACACAACCTCGAGTACCTATCGATTGGTGATAAATTGCTACTCATTGAAGATGGCAACGTCACCGAAATTAAAGGTAAAGATATTCGTGCAACCACAACACACATGCTGACAGACATGCGAAAACGTATCGAAGGATGGGCAAAAGTATAATGGCAACTTCTTCACCTCGACCACACATTCAATTACGCATGATCGTGCGCATGGCAATTCAGAACCTTCGTTTTAAACGGTTCCGAAGCTTCATTACTATCCTGGGTATTGTGATTGGTATTGGATCAATCTTTATGCTGGTGTCATTTGGCATCGGACTGCAGCAACTCGTCCAAGGTGAAATTGTAGGGAATGAATCGATTAACACAGTCGATATCACTCCTGCTAATTCTAAACTTCTAAAATTAACTTCTGATAATCTAGACCAAGTTCGTTCAATTGCACACGTGACTGACGTCAGTGGTGTCTTTATCGGTGCCAGTAAAGTTACTATCGATGGTGCCGCGGCAGACCTCGTTGCCTATGGAATCGATTCGCTGTATATGAAACTGAGCAATATCACGATCGCTCACGGTGACGGTATTGATGCGACTGCATCTGATCAGATTGTCGTGAACACCTCTTTCCTTGAATCTGCTGGTATTGGTGATACAGAAAAGGCGCTTAATAAAGAAGTTGAGTTAACCCTTACTAATGCAACAGGCAAAACGAATGTCACCAAGCAGCGTATTGTTGGTGTGGTTGACTCAGGCGCTGGATCAGAAGTTTTTGTCGCCGCCGAAGTATTTAAACAAGCTGGTATTGATACGTTCACACAAGCAAAAGCAGTTGTTGACGAGCGAGAGAATATTTCAGATGTCCGTCGAAGTATCGAAAGTCTTGGCTATGCAACCGCTTCGCCTGTTGATACGCTCGACCAGGTGAATGAAGTGTTTCGCTTCTTTAATATTGTACTGATTAGCCTAGGAAGTATTGGTATGGTGATTGCGGTTTTGGGCATGCTTAACACCCTGACTGTTTCGTTGTTGGAGCGCACAAAGGAAATTGCACTTATGATTGCCATTGGTGCGCGTCCTAAGGACATGAGGCGGCTGTTTACGGTTGAGGCGGTTATCTTGTCACTCTTGGGTGGAGCGATCGGTATAGCGGTTGCTATGGCCTTGGGGTTCATCATTGATGCAATCTTGAATCAGTATGCGAGTGGCCGCGGTATTGAAGATGGCTTTAGCCTATTTGCTCATCCCCCACTTTTGATTATTGGCGCACTGCTATTTATGGTTGTTGTTGGTGTGATTGTGTCATTCGTACCAGCGCAACGAGCGGCAAAGATTAACCCAATTGAGGCTTTACGGCAGGAATAACTCTTCGTTATTTGTTGAAGTTATCAAGAATTTCAGCAAGACTGACACTGTGTCGAAAATCTATTTGGTCAAGTGCGTATCTCAAGCGAATCGCTTCCAACAGGGGTTTCGTCAAGGAAATACATGACCACAATTCTAGGCCTTTATACGTAAGGAGTAACCATCTTTGATTACCTGGTCGACATTTTCGGCCGGGTTTTCATTTCTATTTACCCCAGATGCTATTAATCTTTTTTTCTAACTTCATTTTGTAGATTTCAAGAAGTTTTCTATTGGCATCAATTAATCTTTCTTCAAATTTAATCTCTGAAATAATACGTTTTTGGATTTCAATCTTCGGAAGTGGTATTGTCAATCCTTTAATTTGTCTTATTGTGAATTGTTGCAAGGTCGCACCATTCTTTGTTGAAGAAAGTACATTTTGTATCGATGGACTAGATAGTATGTTTAATAAGTACATCGCCTCTATCTTGTTACTAGGTCGTAACCATGCAACTTGAGAATTAAGGTTAGCATTATTATGTTTTTGGCCTACATAAGCAACTTTTCCGATTTCTCCCCTGTTTGTAAAAAGTATATCATTCTCTAGAAGATGACCTTTTTTTAACGCAGCATGCTTATCTGTAGAAATGAATTTCATGTCAGTATCGTCAATGCGTCTATTTTTAAGATTAGTACCTCTTATAAAAGGAACACCAGACAACAGCATCTCTGAAGATTTTGGATAATTGGACGAATGGTTGCCGTCACCGATTGCGCACACCGATTCAAGCGTAACTAACTCCCATGACGGATCTATATCTATGTTTGGTCTATAGGATTCTACAATTGTTTGAGATGATTTTATTATTATTTTGTATTCGTTAATCTCAAGAACAATTTTCCGCTGTATGTCGATAGGAGGAAGTGGAATTTGAATGTCGTAAAAATCGTCATTTTTCAAATTTTTTTGTGCTCCACCCCTAGCACATGCAAATACTTTATCTTGCATATTTAGTAGTATATTTCCAACGTAATCTTTATCTACAGTAGTCCTAAAATCTTCTTTAATAGAGAAGGTAGCGCCAGAATCCATAAGCCAAAATTCTTCGTCTACATATCTAACACAATTTTTCGACATTGCGAATCTTGCAATAATAAATTCATTTTTACGGTTAAACTTGTCTGTTTTAAAACTTTCACCGCCACCCCCGTAGACGGGATACACCGTGCCTTCATTGTTCTTTTGAGTAATTCTTTCACCGAAATTGAGCTGCAAGACTTCGCCGAGTCGCACTTTTGGGAAGACAGATACGTCGTTATTTACTGATGATTTATACCTTTCACCATCTAAATTATAGTCATTGTTTAGTAAGATTTTTGCTTTCGATGCTGTATGCCCGATTTTAGGAGGAATTATACCATCTAGCTTAAATTGTTGGATAGCCGCAAGTGCCTCTTTGAATTGACCACCCGCTATCTCTCTGCGCTGAGAACCGTTGCTATATCCATCATTTTCTATTCTTATAAACAAAATCTCATCACGCTGTTTGGCAATAGTTTGATCAATGAGTAGAATACTTGTTTTAACTCCACTATAGGGTTGAAAAACACCAGCCGGTAAGCTTATTACGGCATATAGAGAATTCTCAACTAGGTTTTTACGCAACTCTTTGTAGGCTTTCCCACTTTGAAAAATAATACCTTCCGGAACAACAATTCCCGCGCGCCCGCTAGGTTTTAGATGACTTGCAATATAATCCACGAAAAGCACCTCTGCCCTATTCGCCACAATGCCAAATTTATCATGGGGTTTAATACCACCTTTTGGAGACATAAACGGTGGATTAGCTAGGATCACATCGTACTTTTCATTCCAGAAATCTTCGCTGCTCAAACTGTCATGATTTTTGATATCTGGCGTACTGAATCCGTGTAAATACATGTTTACTTTAGCTGTGCGTACCATCGTTGGGTCTATATCAAATCCGTGATAGTTTCTGAACAGTTTTTCGCGCTCGTCTGAATTTAGTTGTTGTTCTGTTTCGCTTACTAATCCGGTAATTTCATCTACACCGTCATGGTGACGTTTGACATGGTTATAAGCAGAAATCAAAAAGCCTGCTGTACCAACAGCAGGATCCAAGACTGAGTCATTTTTCCCAGGGTTTACTGCTTCAGTGATGAATTTAATGATATGCCGAGGTGTACGGAATTGGCCAACATCACCTTGTGCACCAGTGATCTGTAGAAGGTATTCGTATGCGTCACCTATATCATCGCTGTTCGAGTGGCTGAAGTTATCAATTTCTTTAAGGAACAGCGTGAGTACCCTAGGATCATTAAATGTTAAATATGCATTTTGATAAATTTCCTGAAACAAAACAGGTAGGCCGGGATTTTGTACCATCTTACCTAATGCTTCGCGGTACAGCACCAAGCGCTCATGTGCACCAAGAGTCTGTGTAAGTAAATTGTGCCAGCCATACTTTTCATATTCTCCAGTAAAGTATGTTCGTTTTCCATTTGGAAGACTCGCTGCTTTATCGTCAATATCACTCATAAACTTATAGATTAACGCGTATGTAATCTGTTCGATCTGCCCAGCCGGTGAAGGAACTGCACCAACAAGAATGTCGCGGAGTGTATCAATTCGTTTTTTAAATTCCGGTAGCATCTTTATTATCCTCTTAGTTTCGTAATGTCTAGGTAGTCTTGTATGTAGCTAATGAGCGGCTCTGCAACTTCTGCATGATGAAGTTGGATATATTCTTCGAGTGAGAGTTGATTTGTATGATCAAGATTACCATATGTATGATCACTAATCGCTTTCTCAACGGCTGATGAAGAAATATAAGCGTCAAATAAACGATATGCTAAATGGAATGTTGTATCATCTGTGAGCTTGTTTGTAAGATTTTTCGTAAGTACTGCATCATTGAATGCATCATGGATAATCTCGGCTTTTGATTTCGGTGTATCAATTTGGTCCATAACGATATCAAGTGCTTCACCGAGCGAAATCTTGCGATCAAGTTTGAAGAATGTGCGAATTTTATCAAGGTTCATGAAATGATTTGGTTTATCAAAGACCTTATTTTTCAGATAATCCAAAGCACCATCTCGGTCTGTATTATATAGAGTTGTAAAAGTTTCGTCAGATTGTAATTCATCCTTAAATTTGCGGAACATCTCACGATCGATACGCATGCCTTGCCCATCAACTATTGTTGTAGATTGTGTGTTGAGTCTATCAATTTCATTGATATCAACTTCTCCAACATGAGTGCTAGTGCCTCCTCCATCAAAGTCATCTGGAGTAAAACCTGTTGTTGCTTTCTCAATTCGTTTTGGAACTGTAAGTACTGCCTCGTAATCGTAGCGTTCGTTGAAATATTCACATACTGCAAAGAAATCAATTAATTTAAAATTGTTTTTTTGTGCTGCAATAACTAGTTCATCGTTTGTATAGTCCGTATATCGGAAAGTGTGAAGTCGTGTGCCTCGCCCTTTCATCTGGATAAAGTCACTCGGACTGAATACTGGTCGCATAAAAGCAACATTCAATAAATCGCTACAGTCATATCCTGTGGTCATCATACCAACGGTAACTACTACACGAGTACGAGAGCTATCGTAATTATCAAGCCAATTCGTTTTGCCACGAAGATTATTATTGCTAAATTTTGTAGTATATTCTTGAGCGTCAGCTACGTTGCTTGTGACTTGCATAGCAAAGTCTGATTGATATTTGCCTGGCCAACGCTCCATAGCTAATCTGTTAAGAATATTCACCATCTTTGCGGCGTGTGCTTGGGATACTGTGAATACAATAGATTTACCGAGCTCCCCGCTAATTGGATCTAAATCTGCATTATCTATAAATGTTTGCGCAAGTACTTCGTTGGTTTTTTCATTAAAGAATTTACGTTCAAAATCACGTGCGCCAAATACTGTATCAACTTCTGTCTCTTCGTCGATAACTTTATGTACTGCATACCCCTCTTCACTGAGAAGCTTAGTAGTGATGTCTGTACGTGCATCAACAATAATTGGATTTACGAGATATGGTCCGTCTGGGTCGTTTACTCCATCGAGTAAGCTATAGCTAAAGGTGGGTTGCCCACTTTCGCAGCCAAAAGCACTGTATGTGTCTAGTAGTTGTCGTCGCTCAAAATCTTTTTGAGTATTTGTGTCAGCACCATCGACACCACGTAAATAATCTTTTGGAGTTGCTGTTAAGCCGACCCGATAGCCCACAAAGTATTCAAAGACTGCTCGTGCGTTACCACCTATTGATCGGTGTGCCTCGTCGCTAATAACAAGTTCAAAGTCTGTTGGGGAGAATAAGTCCTTATACCGATTATTAGTTTGGAGACTTTGTACTGTGCTGACGACAATGTCTGCCGTGCCCCAATCATCTTTATGGTCTTTGTAGGTATATACAACAAAATCTTGACCGAGTGTATTCTCGAATGCTTCCTGCGCTTGTTTTTCGAGTTCAATACGGTCTACAAGAAATAGAACGCGTTTTGCATTACCGGTTTTTAAAAATAACTTTATAATTGCCGCACAGGTGAGGGTTTTGCCAGTTCCGGTCGCCATCTCGAGTAAATATCGTTTCTTATCTTGGCGTGCAGCTTCTTGAATTGAATGGAGCGCATCAACTTGATACGCACGCATAATTTTAAGTTTATTGTCTCGAATATAATTTTCGCGAGTTTCGTCGTCGGATTGATATTGCGGTGATTTGTCGAAATTAGGGATTTGAGAGTGTGCAATATAAGTATTGTCTATATGTTCGTCTGCGAGTGCGGCTGGATTGGGTTGGTATTTTTTGCTTTCCACTAGAGATTGCGGTGTGGGCAGCTTTAGAATTGGCTCGGGATTTCCGTCAAGCATGTCCCAAAAATAATGAACGTTCCCGTTGCTAAGGATGACATATCGGACATGAGTACGATTTGCATATTCGCGAGCCTGTTCTTTACCATCGAGTGGTGACTTACCTTCACGTTTTGCTTCCAGAACGGCAATTGGTTTTTGGTTATCATCAAGTAACAGGTAATCGATGAATCCACCTTGCGCTTCACTAAAATCATCACCAAGTTCTGATGGGTCGAGTTTTTTTCCAGGATTCAAACGTGTTTCCACATCAACGTTTGCACGTACTCCGTTTTCATCAAGAAGTCGCCAGCCAGATTCCTCTAGCATCTTATTAATTTTGAGACGTGCAGCAGCTTCTTTTTTGCTCATTGTTACCTTTAGTATAACAGATGTGGAATGAGTTAATTAAAACTTAACTATTGTGTGTTAGAGACAGAAACTCGTCGCTTTAGTAGAAGTCTTACAAATACCATTCCCAATTTTATCGAGGCCTTGCTTGATGTTCTTTGATTGCTCAATCTGAGAGTCTTTTTGCTCTTCGGCAATCTTTAGTTGAGTCTGATTAAATTGAAGTGTACAAAATATCGCTGCGACTGAAATGATGAGTGCAGTAATGATAAGTGAAACACTCTTGATGATAGTATTCGTGATTGGTTGTGATTGTTGCATGATTATTTCCTTTTCTTTGCGTTAGTATTTTTGATCGTTCGCGCCATGAGCATTAAGTATACTGCCCAGACTCCAAGTCCAGCAACTGTCGTTACTATCATTGCTACCGTGTCGTAGCCAGCGTAAATAAACAGTTGGCCAGTTTGTAACATTGCTGCGTAGCCAAAAATTGCTGCAATGGTAGCGAATGCTAGCCGAACTCGTTTAGTTGATTGCGACTTCCTCAAGATATTATAGCCAATCGCTACAAAAATAAACGGCACAACAAGATTCAAAAGCACACCTGGGTTGAGCGACTGGGCCGCATAAAATAGGCTGGATGCGACACCGATAGCAAGTGATGCAAAAAGCACCAATTGGTAGGGTTTGTAGTTGAGCACCGACTCCCCTGTTTTTCGTGTTCGTGAGTGATAGCCGATTGATACGAGTGCAATGACAACAATTGTTGCGACCACCGGCCAGATGCTGGCAACCACAATTGGCCATGGTGTTGGCAGGACGTTTGAGGCAGCGATAGCAGGATATCCAATACCGCTGATTACAAGCGAAAGTGCATAGGCCAAGGCACCAAGCAGGACTCCGTCAAAATGGTGCGTGAGCTTATCTTTGTTGCGCGCAGCCTTGTCGCCAATAATGTATGCGACCAGAATCGGCACAATTGCGGCAGCGACAAACGAGAACATAATCATTACAACATTGAAGTGCAGAACGACAGGATTCATTAATATTGTGGTGTATGGAATTACTGTCGAAACAATCAGCGCTGCAACTGTAAGTACAAATAAACTGTACCCGAAAATAACAGTTATCTTACGTTGAGCGGTATCTGCTGTTGGTTTGCGTGCTGCCATGAATAAAACCTCTTATGTAATGTGATTTTATCATACCATAACCTTGATGGGTGTAAGGCGACTATGGGCTATTCGTCGCGATACGATGCGGCGATAGATTGCCCTATTTCGACCGTCACCATTGTTTGTGCGGTGTATAGCATGAAGCCGCGGTGTGTTCGAGCGCGGAATCGTTTTGTGAAGTATAGGTCTTTATCTGATTTTACGATTTCGTGCGCAAGCGCTTCAACAGTTCGGTAGCTCGCGTCGACGTAAGGATCTTTGCGATTAATGACGTTGACGATTTCGTTGAGGCTCATGAATGATTTCTCGCCAACACGGAGGCCCATACCGGTATGCACGGCATTTGGAAGGTCGGCAAGATAGGTTTGGATTTGGTCTTCATCGTAGGCTTCGATGGCTTCGTGGTGTCGACGGACTAATCGAGTTTCGATGTCTTGGTTTTTCTTTAAGTGCTCCAGTGCAAAGCTATCGACATTAAGGCGTGTAAATAGTCGTCCAGCGGATGCGAAGGTGCGTACTTTTCCGTCTTGCTTAATAGTTGCTTGACCGCGTGTTAATGTCGGGAGTGTTTCCAGAAGCGCGGCGTACTGCGTGTAGTTATTCAGGATTGTCTCGACTGCGCCGTACTGCTTGAACAGTGTCTGGATTGAAGCATGAATAGCCGACTCGTGTGTGGGATCGATCGCGCCGATTGGAGCGCCATTAGTGATCTTATCGAGTGTAAAGATGTCGGCCATTGATACCTGTGGAGCTGTATTGGAAGCAATTGTATCGACAATATCAATTGCGAGTGCCGGGCGATTGTCGGCTTTATTTCGCAGGATTCGTCCTGTGCGTTGTCGCGCTGCAACAAGTGACCTGGTTGGCCGTGCGTTAATAATAACGTTCGCACGTTGGCTATCCCAGCCCTCTGTAAGAACATCGATATAGGTAAGCGCATCAATCGTACCCTTCTCTAGTTCTGCATAAATCTTCTGACGATTCGCTGCTGAAATTGAGCTGGTGATTGCACTGACGCGGATGTTCCTAGGAACCCCCTGTTCGTCATCTATCAATTGCTCTGACAGGAGATCTGCAATTAGGTGTGGGTGCGTCATAGTGTCACCTGGAATACATGCGATGATTGGGGTGTTTCCCGCCTGGATTAGTTGTGTTGCAATCGAAACTACCATCTTATTGCGGGCGGTGTTGTGAATTAATTGGCGAAGGCTTTTATTCTCGTACTCACCAAGCGCGCCAATTGAGAATTCCTGAGCGGTTGTTCGTGGTGCTGGAATTGCGATTGGAATAACAGATGAAAGCATGTCGAGTTCGATTGCTTCTTTGAGGTCCAGACGATGGATCATCGATGGCAGTAGGCTTTCAAGTCCGCGAGACGCATGGTAATCAGGCGTTGCGGTGAAGCCAATGATGAGTGTGTCTGATTTGATTTCATTAATAATGTCGCGACTGCTGGCGCCAAGTGCTTTGTGACCTTCATCCAAGAAGATGATGTCGAACCGTTCATTGACGAGGTTCACAAGCTTTGTGTGGCGAACACCTTCGTCGTCGGTTGTAGTAATTGGTGTGGCAGCTAGTTTTGCGAGTGACGCGTATGTCGTAATCGTCACTTGTGCATCGAGACCACGCATACCAGCTGGAGTGTCACTATAAAATGTACTGACGCTCATGTGAGGCGCAAATCCTGCGAAACCCTTATCTCCCCTGCTTCCGCCGAGTGTTTGGCGGACAAGGTCCTTGGTTGGTGTCACTACGAGGATTTTTGGTGGTGTCGCAGCCTGGTAACTAAATGCTTCTGCAAGTGTGACGAATAAGACAGTCTTACCTGTCCCAGTCGGAGCCTCAATATAGCCACGGCGATTGCCGCTTCGGAGGAACTCAGTCGTATCTTTGATAATAGCTTTTTGGTGTTCGTACAAGATGTCTGCTTTTTTGCCGTCAGCAACGTACCGCTCGAGATTATCGAGGTATTGCACATCAAGCGCATTTGGAGCGCTCGCGGCAGAGTTGGTGGATGTTGCTTGTGGTGTCATCAAGCACCTATTATCTCACTTTTTTAGTGATGATCAAAGAAAATGGCGAATTATCTTTAGACCGGGAAACTATTCCCCTATACGCAACTTGAGTTGGAGGTCTGTATCACCGCCTTTTTGGCTTACTTTTTCGTAAATTTTAGATGTTGAAAAGCTATCTAAATTGACGAGGTATATACCTGCTTTGTATGGCGCTGGGTTGTTTGGGCTTAACCCAATTTGACCATCGCTGATTACGACAACTGCTTGATTTTTGTAAAAACCAATAACTCTGTAGTCAATATCTTCGACAGCTTTTTTATCTTGGCCATCCTTAACGACATGTAAGCTTGCACTTACGCATCCGGTTACGTTCTCATAGCATGTAACTTCTTTTCGCTTTGAGTATACGTAATTGAGGCTACTCTCTGGGAGGAATTTCGGCCACTGCAAGTCTGCAAATGAACTTGTCTTTAATGTTTTTTGTTCAGTGCCATCGATATTGGAGATAAATGTGGCTGCTGATTCTGTACCATTAACGCCTGCGGTGTAAAGGATTTTTTGCGCATCATCAGAAATGGACGCTTGTGTTCCGAAGCCAAAACTTTTAGTCGCGAGTACTGCTGTGGTGTCTGTTGAGGTGTCATTCACTAGGAGCTTTTGTGGTGTTGTTGCATCATCGAAATATGCAAGTTTTGATGTGCCGGGTATCCATTGTAAGACACCTGTTGCACGAGCTTTAGACGTTTTATTTGTGGCTACGTCATAAACATACACACCGGTAAGGTTCTTGTCTTCACTCTCTTCATTACACGGTGACCCGTATGGTGGACACATAAACCCGATACTAAATGCAATCTTTGTTGAATCAGATGACCATGCTGATAGGTATAGTGTGTAAAAGCCCGTATTCTTTGCCGTATCTGGAATTGAATAGAATGTCTTCTTTTCTGTACCAGTAACAATCCATCCGGTATTACCCTTGATATACACGGCGCTTTTGAAGTTCGGCGCCGTAAGTGGTGTCGTAGAGCCAAAACTTGCGTTGCTTGATTCACCTTCGAGAGCTTTGTCGACAACTACAAATTCTTTTGTCTCGGGATTAATCGCGACAAGCTCGGCGCTTGAATAGACATAAATGTTGTCGATAGTGGCTTTCGTGTCCTCTGTTTCTTTGGTGTCTGTTTGTGTTGAAGTCTTTGGCGTGTCGTCTTTTTGCAGAGATACTACAGCATACGTTGCTCCACCAGCTAATAGCAGAAAGATAAGTATCAAAACAGGAATTAGAAAGCCCTTCCTCTTGAAAAGGGGTGTCTTTTTTGGACTGATAAGTGGCGGTGTTTGTTCCGCAGGGACTTCTGGTTGCGTGTTGGTGTCAAAAGGATTAGGCTGATCTGGATTCATATACTCACCTGTTTATGCTTACTTGATTTGATAATAACAGATTCAGCGTTAAATATGGTTTTGGTATTACTAAAAAGAAAAAAGTCCAAGCCGGGCTTGAACTTTTTTCTATGGTGATCCTATGGAGAATCGAACTCCAATTGCCAGGATGAGAACCTGGTGTCCTAACCGTTAGACGATAGGACCACGAATGTAAAAATGTGGTTTGTTGAACTTGCCTAATATATCAAATAACAGTGGTAATGTCTAGGCAGTCCATGGCATGGCAAACGATTCAAAACTGTATATACTATAGATATGAAACAAACTCCAGCTGTACCTACTCGCCGAGAAAACGAAACTGATAAACAATGGGATCGACGACTTAATCGCTACGTGACGCAAAATACTCCGAAAGATGAGCGTCAATATGTATGGGTACTAGGTAATGGCAAGCCATGGCACAGATTTATCATTCCGGGCCTTTATTACCTCGCTGGAATTATTACACTTATCGCATTGCTTTCAATTGTGAATGATTACCGCATGTTGAATGGTTCGCAAAGTACCTTTGGTAATTTTAAGGTTACTAGCTTGAATGAAACAAAAAATGATGGCAAGACAACGTATACGCCAAATGTGATTGTTCGTGATAGCGAGACGAAAGTATATAACTCTGCATTTCATCAGTTTGATGTAGGCACTGAAGTTGCGCTTAAATATACAACCGAAGGCAAGAAACTCGCTGGATTCGCAAATGATGACGGTGTCGTTGCAATCGCTTCAGGATTTCAATATATCTTTATTGTTCCTATCGCCTTTATTTTCGCAGGGATCTTTGTTCAATTCTTTTACAAGGGTCGTACGAACTTGAAGTATCGCCAAGCGGCACTTGAAGAACTGAAGAAAAAAAGCAAGTCGACTAAATAAAGCTATTGAGCTGTTGCGTCGAGTTGTGCAATCACCGCAAGTAATTTACTTGGGGTGATTTCTGCTTTGATAAGGTAGCCATCAGCACGCTTTTCCATTGCCATGCGAGATTCGTCGTCTTGTTCAAAATTAGTTAAGACGATTACCTTAGACTTAGGAATGAGGTCCTCGGTGCCACCTCGCAGTGCCTCGAGGATCTCTGTCCCCCTTCGCTCGGGCAACATAACATCTAGGAGGATCAGGTCATACGCCTTGTTACGCGCGGCGATAAGGCCGTCGTTGCCGTCCACCATCCAGTCAACTTCGTAGGCTGCTTTTTTTAGACTGCGCACGTACATTTCGCCGATAAAGCGGTCATCTTCAATGATAAGAATTGTTTTAATTGCCATATGTATTTTACCCTCGATACATTGAGTGGTTTTTAATCCAGCCACTGCCCTGTTCGATTAATCCTTCGTTACTATTATTGCCTGCTTTGAGTTTGTCTGCAACTGATTGGAATGTTGGGAGTGAAACGGTAAAGACCGAGCCTCTTCCGTCTTCGCTTCGTACTGCGATGGTTCCACCGTGTGATTCGACGATCGCTTTTGAGATATACAGACCAATTCCAGTTCCAGCGACAGTCTCGCGTGAGCGGTGTGAGCGGTAGAACTTTTGGAAGAGGTTGCCAATAACGCTGCTTGGCATGCCGATGCCGTGGTCTTCAATCGCCATCTCTACTAGATCACCTTTTAACGATGCGGTGATATTGATCGAACCACCCTCATTACTGTATTTGATGGCGTTATCAATTAGGTTACCGAATACTTCACTGAGGCTGGCTGGATCACCAGCAATTTTCGGGAGGTCAGTCGGAATATTAATCGCAAGTAGACGGTTTTGTGCATTGGCGCGTAGGTTCATATCGTCACGAATTGAATCGTAAATCTCGGCAACGGTTGTTTCTGTAAGGTGCATCTTTAAGTGACGACGGTCATAACGTGACGTGTTGAGGATGTTGTTGATGTAGCCAGACAGACGGTTTGCAGATACGGTCAGACGACGGAATAGCTCGTGTTGGTCATCTTTCAATACGTCCTTCAATTCGTCTTCTAGGACATCGAGGTACCCACGGATCACCGTAATTGGTCCACGTAACTCGTGTGCAGCAAAGGCGATGAAATCAAGTTCTTGTTCACCAACTGCGTATAGGCTTGTTCGGTCTATGAGTGTTAATACGACTTCGCTCTCGGCACCTTTATCGTATGATGCGATGACATCAAATAATCGACGGCCGTCTTCTTCGGGGAGTTTGTTCGGAACGCGTGACCATGTACGTTCGGCGTGCACAGCGTTCTTTTCACATTCATCCAGCCAGTATTCGAGTGTTTCTTTGCCATTAAACAATAGACTTAATGAAGAGACGCCATTCGTATCGATGTTGATAGGCGCTGCCTTGTTTGAAAATGTTATTTTGCGCTCGTGGTCCATAACCACAAATCCACACGATGTTTCGTTGAGGGCTTTTTCAAGTGTTGTTGCCACGGGTGATTGAATTGGTTGTGGGAGTACTGACTCGGTGATCGTATCAGGAGTGGATGCAATAACTGGTGCGCTCGGTGTGTCGTTACTGGCGAGTGAGTAAATTGTTTGCAGGACGTCTTTAAAGCCACTCTTTGCAAACCGTTTGTCATTAGGATTTGGTGGTGTCGTTGCGGTTGGTTCGCCTGAAACGTGCACTATCGCAGCGAGGAGGTCGCGAATAGGTCGTGAGATAACTTTATAGATGATGAATGAGCCAAGGCTGCTAATGATCGTCTGCGCAGTTAAGATACCAGCAAATGCGATTGGGTTTGTGTCGATAAACCCAAGGACGTATAAAACCCCTGCGACAATCACAAAGATAATGAGCTGTGTCAGGATGATAATAGATGCGACAACTCGATTAAAGTGAGGCCAAAAGTCTTTCGCAAATTTAGGGGGTGTTACTGCCATGTGGCACTTCCTTGCGGGGGAACGGCAGAGATCCAGGTTTGACCACGTGCAAGTGGAACGTCTTTACCTTCTGCATCAGTGAACACAATTTGCGCTGTTCGACTCGCCTTTGTCCAAGTTACTTCTTGTGCGGTTCCATCTTGGAAGATAGTCGCCTTGCCCGTGCCAACTGCATTAATATTTTCGCGGTAGCCGTCTTCAAGAATGGTGGTCTGGGCAACGTTCATTGCGATGACGACTCGAGGGCTGATTTGCCCTGATTCGCGGTCAAGGTGTGGTGCGCCTGCTTGTGAACGGTCGTAGGTGTTTGTCGTCGGGTTATACGCGTACGAAGAATTGTACGTTGGTCCGCTAATGGTCACGTTGACGACACTTGCTGTTGGGGTTGCGGCAGCCTTGCTATCTTTACGGGTAAATCCTGTAAATGTTGATGAGGTGAAGCCTTTGGCTGTATTGAGTGCGTCTAAACGTTCGAATGTTGTATAGACATTGTGAGGTGCGTAACGATCTGATGCGCGGTAGTATGCAGCTGAGTTAAAGAACTGATCGATGTCACGATAGCTGCCGTTTCGTACTTCGGCAAGTGCTGCTGCAGATCCACCAATGTGGGCAACACTTGCATTGAATGCTGCAACCCAGTCGACGTAATACATACGGACGCTCCGAACAGGTCCAATAAGTTGTGGTTTTTCTTGTTGGTAGAGTGCGAGGAAGCGTGTGATCCCACCTTCAGCAATCGCTTCAAAGACGACACCACTATCCTTAATACCGGATTGAGGGCGTGCATCGGGACTGTTCTCGATCATAATCCCCGTCACTGCTTGGGTTTGCTTCGCTTGGTCGTCGAGCAGATTTCCTGTGAGGGGTGAATAATACTTAGGAGCTTCAGGCTTTGGGGTTGGCTTTACATTCGAAACTTGTGGAACGATAGGTTTCTTGTTTGCAAAGTATAAAGCAGTAGTGACTCCCCCACCAATCAAAAGAACCGCGACGATACTTAAAATAATTGAAAGTTTTTTGTGTCGACGAAACCAATTAGGTCCTTTTCGTCCGAATTCAATATATGTAGTTTTTGGTTTTCGTTTGAACATAACTACAGGTCATTATAGCAAAGTGTTTATGGTTTGTAACTCTTGTAGATACGCGTATCATTTTAAGTATGAACGAATCCATCGTAACGCTGCAGTCAATTCGTGAAGACTTATTGTTTATCGAGTCTGACAAAGATGTTCAGCATGTAGATGCGAAGGTTGATCACCTCGCTGAAGATGCATTGCAGTGGTCTGAATTGCTTATTACTGACATGGATCTAGCGCTAAACTCTTTAAAGAAGATTACAGAGAACTAATTGTTTCAGTGAGTCGCTTGAGTGTCGTTTCTTTGCCGAGTACAGACAGTGTGTTGTTCAATGCAGGACTAAATGGTGCCCATGACACCGACAAACGAATAAGGCTAAACAAGATACCTGGTTTTTGACCAGTAATTTCGAGTAGCTTGTTGAGCGATTCTTGAATTGCTTCGGATGTGAAGTCGCTTCCTTCTAGGACATTCGATGCTTCAGTTAAGAGTGACTTTACTTCATCGTTTGAAAGTTTTGAAAGCTGTTTGTTGTCAGCAAGCATCTGTAGATTAACGATTGGCTCGCTAAAGAAGTAATCAGTCAGAATGGCAAGATCTTTCAATGTCTTTAGGCGGTCCTGTACAAGTCCAAGTACTTGTTTCTTGTCGCTTTCACTAATATCTTTGGCAGATTCTGGCCAAAAATCAGTAACACGCGCATACAGGTCATCAAGTGAAAGCGATCGAATGTGTTGACCGTTCATCCACTCAAGACGCTTTTCATCGAAGCGTGCGCCACTTTTTTGTACGCGGTCGAGGCTAAACTTTTCAATCAGTTCAGCGACACTAAATACTTCTTGTTCAGTCCCATCGTTCCAGCCAAGGCTCGCAATAAAGTTCACCATCGTTTCAGGTAAGTAGCCTTCATGTAGATAATCAAGTACGTCTTTCGCGCCATCTCGCTTTCCTAGTTTTTTGTTACCAGATTCAGCCATGATGTGTGGCATGGTAGCGAAAATTGGAAAGTCTAACCCAAGTGCTTCGTAGATATTTAAGTAGTTAGGCTGGCTGGCAATAAACTCTTGTCCACGGATAATGTGTGTGATCTGCATCTCGGCATCGTCGACGATGTGGGCGAAGTTGTACGTCGGGAAACCGTCTGATTTGATCAAGATAATGTCATCAATGACCTCTGGTCCAGTGGAGAGGTCACCAAGGACTTCATCATGCCAATGATATGTTTTTGGATCTGATTTGAGACGCAGCGGTGTCGTGCCATCCCATGGCGCTGGTGATTCAGGACGGTGCTCACGGTACAGGAACGCTTTCTTGTTTGCTTTAGCTGATTCGCGGAAAGCATCAAGCTCGGCAGGAGTATACGGGTCTGCATATGCACGACCAGCGTCAATAAGTTTTTGTGCCCACTCTTTGTAAATCGATAGACGATCACTTTGTTTATATGGTGCGAAAGGTCCGCCAATATCCGGTCCTTCGTCGTGATGAATTCCCAGTGCACCGAGTGCAGCAATAATATGCTCAGCTGAGCCTTCAACTTCCCTCTTTTGGTCGGTGTCTTCAAGACGAAGAATAAATTGTCCTTGTTTTTGTCGTGCTAAAAGCCACGCGAACAAGGCAGTGCGCACTCCTCCAACATGCATAAATCCAGTTGGGCTGGGTGCGAAACGAGTACGAATAGGTGTATCTGACATGAGGCTTAGTATAACAGATTGAGAATAGATTGAAGAGGAGTGACTACAGGCTGGTCGCGATGTGACGGATCTGGTCGCCAGAAAGTGGGGCACTACTCTTGATTGAGTACAAGATGCCGCCATTTACCCAAGTAGCATTGCTGTCGTAAGAGTAGATTGTTAATCCCTGTTCTTGTGTGGTGACGTAGTTATCGCCAGCTGCTTTTTTCACGACATTATTAAGTACTGCAGATGAGTCCCATGAACTTCGTGTCTGAATAACAGTGTATTCGCCTGCGCCAGAGTTTGAGCTGAAGTTAAGGGTGACTTCGCCATCACTGAATGTGACGGGTTGCGCCAAGTGGTAGCCATCCGGTTTGTATTCTGGGTATTTCGCGTCAATGCCAGCTTGAGCTGCGGCGAATCCAACAGATAATGAAGGCATGTTGACGTATGTCAGGTAGGCTCCGATGATAAGTACACCAAAGACGGCTGTGATGATCGCAAAACGGCGTGAGAAAGTGAACTTCCATTTCTTTTTTGCAATCTTTTCAACTGGCTTCGCAAGTGCTTTAGCAATTGCAGTGTCTTTGATTTGTTTAGGAGTTGGTGTAACTTTCGCAGCAACTACGGGTTTTGAGAGTTTTGCTGCAGCGCGTTGTGCGATAGGATGTGGTTTTGGCGCAACGTCAGGCACTTCAATATGCTTCTTAGCTGGTGAAGCTGCGGGTGTAACCGGGTGTGCTGCGAACTTAGCAACCTTTGTACTACGTGCAAAATCCATGTGGCGGCCTGGTTGTGGACGTTTTGTCGCAAGATTAACAGGCTTCTTTGTAGCACGACGCACCAACGTCTTTGAACGTTGCGGTTGTGCGTGAATACTTGTCGCGGCAACTTCAGCGGCGCGTTTTTTTACCAAAGCAGGAGAAACCGGCTTTTCGGTTGTTTTTTGTGATGTTTTGATCGGTAAACCAGTGACGCCGTCGTAAAGACGACCGTTTATTTCTACCGTTTTGTTCGCTTGCATATAATCACTATATTAGTGTCATCATAGCGCTTATGCAAGCCTTGATTAAAAAATGTATACAACTTGCTATACTAATAAGTAATTATGTTTAAACGCCCTACCAAAAAGCAGTTACTGTTCCGTCGCATTGTTGTCCTTACTATTATGGCTCTCGCAGTCGTTGTTATAGTTTCGGGAACTATTTTATTTATTTTAGGGTATCGACTAGATGGCGACAAAGGTCGTTTAGAGCAAGGTGCACTTGTGCAGTTTGATTCACGACCAAACGGTGCCGACGTGTTGATTGATGGTAAATCGATACGGGCAAACACTCCATCAAAGCAGTCGATTGTTGCCGGGACACACTCATTTATGGTGCGCAAAGACAAGTATGAGACGTGGACAAAAAACTTATCCGTCAAAGCGGGTACACTGACGTGGCTTGATTATATTCGTTTGGTTCCAAAAGAATTAAAGACTGAGTCAGTTGCGAACTACGAAACAATTTATGGTGAAAAAGCTTCACCTGATAATAAATGGCTACTGATCCAAGAAGTGGCTGCAACACCTACCTTCCAACTGGTTGACCTGCGCTCACAACAAATTAAATCTACGACGCTTGAACTACCTGCAACTGCGTACAGTGAATCTGGAAACCCAGATGTGCAACATACTTTCACGATGCAATCATGGGACGAAAATGGACGCTATACATTAGTGAATCACACATACGCTGGCAAAAGTGAGTACATTGTTCTTGATACACAGAACGTGAATGCGAGCGTCAACATCTCGAACCTTCTGAGCATTTCACTTGATTCAGTCGTATTTACGGGAACCAGCGGCAATGTACTATATGGCTTATCAACTGACGGTACAATCCGTAAATTGGATCTGTCCGCTGCGACGATCTCTCGCCCACTGGTGACGCACGTAAAGAGTTTTGATTTATATGACACGAATATCATTAGCTATGTCGGTATTAATCCTGACAACGCCTCACAACAGGTTGTAGGTCTGTATCGTGATGGTGACGCGACTCCTCGTGTGCTTGAAACAGTTAATTCCCTTGAGACTCCCCTTCGGATTGATGCTACACAGTACTATAACGATGACGTCGTTGCGATTTCTGAAGGATTGAAAGTGACAATTCTTCGAGGCGACTACCCTTCTGCAACTGACGTAAAGAATGCTAGTCTGAAACAATATGCCCAATTTACCGCGGTCGCTAATGTCGACAAGCTCAGCTTTAGTAACGAAGGAAACTTCTTGGTTGCACAATCTGGTTTGACATTTGTTGGGTACGAGATTGAATACATGCGATTTACCAACGGCACTATCCCAACCAGCGAAACACAAGCACACCCACTATCATGGTTGGATGATGCATATCTATGGGCAGTCTATGACGGCCACCTATCGATTCGTGAGTTCGATGGCACGAATACGCATGTCATTATGAAAATGGAACCAGGCTTCGATGCGACACTGAGTCAAAACGGACGCTACCTTTACGGCGTAGGAAAAGCTACTGACGGCAAATATCAGCTACAGCGTGTACAAATGATTCTTAATTAAGAACTTTAGAAAACTTTAGCGAGCGCCAAATAATTTTTCGAGAAGTGTCGGTTCGTTACCAGGAATGACTGAGTCACCTGATGCTGTGCCGCTTCCTGCGGGCGCTGCAGTTGCTGTGACTGGATCTGGGCTGACTTGTTCTGCTGTGACCAGGAAACGGTTCAGAGCGGTCCCTAGAGGTGTACACGTAATCAAAGTCATGACAGGCTTATCTGTTTGGTACACGAGTTTGTTTACTTCGTTTGGCTTCACTGTTTCTGTCCGTGTGACGACGTAGGTGTATCGTTTGCCGTTATAGTTGGCGTAAATGCTATCACCCACTGTTAATTTCTCGAGTTGGGCAAAGATAAACTTATAGTCACCACTATCGAATAAGTCGTTACTACTGTGGCCCGCAAGTACAGTGTTGCCGATCTCGCCAGGGTGGCTACTGGCGCCAGCGATTGGGAAATGAGCAAGACCGCCTTCCATTGCTTTCATCTGTGAGGCATTATCGGTTCCGACGTCATAGACAACAGGTACATCAACGTTGATTTTTGGAATCACCAAACGAGGATCAGCTGATACGACGACGTCTGCGGTTGGGTCGACGACAATGTTTTGAGGATCAATGCTACCTGGAGAGACATATGCTTTAACGTTCGCAATAAATACTCGGTTGTATTGGACGAACACGAATAATAGAACGACGAGAATAGCAGCGCTAATGGGAACGAAATGGCGACTCTTTCGAATCTTTTTAGCAGATTCCTGTACGCGGCCAAGGAGTTTCTGACGAAGCTCGTAGAGTGCTTGATCATTCGATAATTCTTCGGCTGTTTCGGGCGCTACTGGCTGCTCCGAGAAGTATCCTTCGCGCTCATCTGGCTGATTTGCCTTGTGTGCAATGGTTGCAACGGGAGATTTTGCAGTATGTGCGGTGTAATAATTTTCGTAGTATTTTTGGTAGTAATTTTGCCACGCCGAGTGGTACTCTTTCCACTGCTCTGCTTGTGGAGCTGGGTGTGGATTGTGGGTTCGGTGATATGGACTAGCGCCGCCGTCATTAACGGGGGTCTGAACTACCTCTTCTGTTGCGCCACCGTAAAGAGAATCGATTTGAGATCGGATAACATTTGCGGCTGCAGATTGTTGAGAGCGGGCTTCTGCGGGTGTCGGAGTACGAGCTGAATCTGGCTCGGACTGAGGCTGCATATCTCCACCGGGATTGCTTTTGTCAGGGTTCATATCTTTCTTCCTATTGGGTTCTATTGTACAATACATTGGTACTTTTCAGTAGTGAAACGCACATGTGCGCCGCGGTGGTGGAATGGTAGACACGCTAGACTCAAAATCTGGTGTCCTTCATGGACGTACCGGTTCAAATCCGGTTCGCGGTACCACGAAAAAAGCTTGTCGATTATGACAAGCTTTTTTCTTTTCACGCTGTTATCTAGACGATATTGTTTCGAGGACGATAATAATGTCCGTAAGTATGCGTATTTTTGGCAGGTTCAATATAAAGATCGTGGAGTAACTTCTTTTTGACATTTTCAGTTGCAAAAGGAATGTATGATTTGCGCCCTGCGGATAGTTCGCGAGCTATGCCTTTTGCTCTCATTAATTCATTTCTCGTATTTTGGTCATGAAAAAATGGAGTATCTTTCACGGTAATACGTTGCAAGTGATCCATAGCGATAAGCCCTGGCAGCGCTGACATAGTTCGTCCTATTCGTGGTCGATATTCGCCCGGAACAGAATTGCCAAGGTCTATCATCCCGTCAATAAGCGTAATGTAGCTATTGTCATATTTCACAAGCGCATCGTTATGAAGTGGGATTGCCGTTTTAACTTGTATACCACGTGCTTGGTGAAGCTCTTTGTCTATGGCAATGAAGTCTGCATTGATAGCTCTATTTTTACCGGATTCGAACATTGGTGGTCCAGGAACGATGATGAGTTTGCGTTCTGGGTCAGATTTCATAACTTCGATAGCGATAATCTGAGTATCAATTTCAGTAAGCTGGCCATTGTATACGCCAACCATTCCACTCATTTCCCCTGATGCCTTTTCCTGAGATTTAAGAATTTTGCGTTGCCTTGCAACCTCGGCTGCTTGTATTGCGAGCTCAGTTTGGATGTAGGTAAGTTTCTGAACCGGTAACTCCGCGTTATTGATTAGTTGCTCGAATAAATAAATCGTTGGATATGCAATTGCATGAAAATTAATTTCAGATGCATACTTTTGGCTGGCTACATCTGCAAGCGCATGTTTTCGCACTGTCTGTTGTATGTCACCAAGGTTGTGAACAACCCACTTTTGATATTGTTCAAATTGACCTTGATAGTAATCGTTTGTGTCGGTATTTTCACTAAGGTAATCATAGACGATCTCATCAAAAAAAGAGGCCCATTTCCTAACACCTTCTAGAGCTTCTGCAATCTCAGGTTTTTCAGGAAGAATACTGGGGTGTGTGCGAACTTCATACCTCTCGGCGAAATTACGACTGTCCATTTTTGTATTATACCACTTTTACGGTATTTTTTCAATGATCTAAGAATGGATTGAGCTAGCGATCGCCTCAAGTGGTTTCGATGGTGTCCAAAGCCAGTATGCAGCGGCTTTGGCAGCGACTGTCCCCCGCCAGATCATCATTGGGTTGTCCCATTGCTGCGTAACAACTTCCCCGCCGTGTGCGATCACGAGATGATCTTTGTGAAGTACCACAAGTGTCACGGGGTATGTGATAGTAAATTTATGCACGGCTTCTACGAAATTTGTTAATTGCATGCTAAATGTCAGCACTTTTGGATAGTAGACTGATTGGAATATCTTTTGTAGTTGCGCAAATGAGGCAACGAGTACCGTTTTGGGTCGTTCAACCAACAGTTCGGCACTATTTTTGACCAAATCGATTGAATCGCGTGTTAAAACCAGCTGCCCGGTGTACTTTTGGATAAACTGTTCGTACAAAATCGCTGTCTCGCTACTGCGCCCAGCATCGCCAATCAATAGCACTGAGTTTGCCCAGCCGCTCATTGCGTTCATCTCATCAAGCGCATCCTTGTTGAGGCTTCCAGAGGGATTGGTTGGTCCAAAGACAGCATCGGTAATTGTAGGCGGAATTGTTTTTTTTAGCACATCAGGCAGCAGAACGCGGATACTTCCAGCACCTACACCGAGTGCAACTGAATATGCTTCCGCGACACCAGCAAACCCAAGTTTGTTGCCGCCGATAATACCGAGCTTTCCAGCCATGCCCTTTTGTTCGGGCTTGCTCCATTCGATATCAGGAAACAGCGGTGCTTCGATTGATTGTTTTTTCCAGTAAGAAAAGTCCATTACTTCTAGTGTAAGTCGTCAGCGACGCGATGCAAAGCGTTCTGCATACCATCCAGTAATTTGAGGGCATGATCAACGGTCATAAACTCACCGCTATTATGGTTTGCAATGTTAATGATTTTGCTTGCTGCTTTGGTCGCTCTTTCATCCGATGCAGAGCTTTCAACGAAGTGTAGCCAGCGTTCATTTTTATGTGCATAGACAAAATTGCGTGATTCTTCTGCTTCGTCAAGACGAGGCTTGAAGTCTGAAAAATGCATTCGTTCTTGTCGGAGTCGTCGTTCGTACTCTGCTTCTTCGACAAGCATATATACGACATCTATGTTTTTGAAGCCACTTTCAAGCATCTGAATGACGCTTTTACTCATGATTGGACCAATGTTGTGAGTTCCTGGGAATCCAGACTCGTATGTGCCATATGCATTCTGGCCAATAACTGTGTAGTTAACGAACTCGCCTGCATTAACGCCTTCGTAGAAATCAGCGTAACTGACACCTGTCTGAAATCCTGCAGGATCGCCATCGCGATGAGGTCGGGTGGTTGTTGTCTCTACCTCTCTAAAATCTGAGTCAAGACGAATAACTTCACTTGTAACTGTTGTTTTACCCGACCCAGTTGGTCCGGCAATTGCGATCATCGAACGATTACCTAGTGACGCATAGACGCGTGCATTTGCTTGATAATCTTTTTCTTTGCTTCGTAAAGCATTGATTGTTTTTTGAATGAATTCAGGTGACTCGCCGGTTTCGGCCATCATTGCTCCTCGTTAAAACCCACCACGGTTTTGATAGTGTGATTTAGTATAACGTCTGATGCATCAAGTTTAAAGTCTGCGCTGATCTTTTTCCCGTCCAGAACTTGCGGTAGCCAGAATGGGTCATCTGACCACATGTCGTCATAGGGAATCTGGTCCAATGTAAACCATTTCGGAGACATTTCTTCGCTTTCGGTGGGCTCACCTGTCCAAGCGGTGGCGACAAACACATGGACATGCATCAAAGTCGGCTCGCCTTTGAAATATTCGTCGAAACGAATGTCGGCTACTTTTTCGTATGCTGTCGGTGTGATGCCGATTTCCTCTTCGGTTTCACGAATCATTGCTTGTTCAATTGACTCGCCGTTTTCCACTTTGCCGCCAACGCCGTTCCAGCGCCCTTCGCCAAAACCACGTTTTTTCATAGCAAGGAGTACCTCGTTGTCGCGTCGTAAAAATAGTAACGAAAGTACTTTGGTGTTCATTAGAATGCTAATTCGATACTGACTGGGCAGTGGTCAGACCCCATGACATCAGGGTGAATTGACGCTGCTTTCACGTTATCTTTAAGTGATTCGCTGGCGACCCAATAGTCAATCCGCCACCCTACATTTCGTGCACGTGCATTCGCCCAGTGTGTCCACCAGGTATATAGCTCGGGTGTGTCTGGGTACATTGTTCGCAAAGTGTCGATAAGCCCAGCTTTTTCAAAGTTATCAAAGCCTTCTCGCTCTTCGTTTGTAAACCCGTGCTTGCCAACATTTGGCTTTGGGTTAGAAAGGTCAATTTCGTTGTGTGCAACGTTAAGGTCACCGCTAAAAACAACAGGTTTATCTTTTTCAAGTTCTTTGATGTGCTCTAGAAAGGCTGGGTCCCATTGTTTGTGACGAAGATCGAGCCGAGACAAATCACCCTTCGAGTTTGGTGTGTACACTGTGACAACCCAAAACTTTTCAAACTCAGTCGAAATGACACGGCCTTCTTTTGAAGGATCGCCGTAACTGTCGCCGGCTAGATTATATTTTTGAGCAATATCTTCAGTAAATCCGTTGATGACCGTGAGTGGCTTTTCTTTGCTGAATATAGCTGTGCCACTGTAGCCTGCCTTGTCGGCACTGTTCCAATACAGATGATAGCCCGGCAAATCTAACTCGACTTGTTCTGGCTTGGCTTTTGTTTCTTGTAGACACAGCACATCTGGATCGTGATCTTTGATGAAAGTTTGAAAGGTGCCTTTTGTAAGGACTGCGCGAATACCGTTGACGTTCCAGGAATAAAGTTTCATATGCTCTTATTTTATCAGATGTGGACTATAAGTGCTTAGTGAGTCGCTTGTTCTCACGCTCTTGATCGCGAAGCTTGATAGAATTTCGTTTGTCGTAGTTTTTCTTGCCTTTACCAAGGGCAATAACGAGTTTGATATGGTTGCCTTTTATAAGGAGCCTCAAAGGGACAATACTCATACCAGATTGCTTTCGATCTGCGAGTTCGTCAATCTGTTTGCGGCTGGCAAGCAGTTTCCTGGCGGAGGTGTCAACTGTCGTTCCGCCATCTGTTTTCGAATTCAATACGAGGCTAAAACTTGAATTATTTAGCCATAATTCGTTGTTGCGAATTGTTACAAAAGATCCTTTTAGCTGCACTCGCCCATCTCGTGCGGCACGGGCTTCACGTCCAGTTAGGACGATTCCGGCAATAAGTTCGTCATCGAGGGCATAATCAAAAGAAGCACGACGATTGACGATCGCACCAACTTTAACGGGCTTCTTTTTATTTGCCATAATGTCCTCTATTGTAACAGATTACACAAGGGATTTAATGGTGTTGAGCAAGGCGCGTGCCGAATCATCCCAAGAGAATGAGCTGATGTGTTGGAGGCCGTGTTGAATGAGTTTTTTGCGGATTGCCATGTCATCAAGTTCTTTGATTCGTTCTGCGAACTGCTTTGCATTATCGGTTTCAAAGTAAAGTGCGCCACCAGCTGCAACTTCATGGAAGATAGGAATATTACTAATCACCGCGGGGACACCCATAGCAAGTGCTTCGGCGACAGGAATGCCGTATCCTTCGTCGTAGCTCGCGCTTGTCAGGATCGCGTTATCCGCCAGAAGTGCTTCGTAGGCATCATCAGTAACACCACCATGGAAACGAACGTCGGCTCCTTTTGGAATGAGTTTTGTCAGTTCTTTACGACGAGCAGGTGTAATTTTGCTAAGGAGATGAAGTGTGCGACCAGGGAGCCACTCCATGCCCTTGATAAGTGTTTCGACGTTCTTATAGGGCATGAATGAACCCATGTAGACGATATTTGTTGGGATCTTCTTTTGGACGACTTTGTGAGTGTGGAATTTTTGTGGCGCATTTGGAATAACCACGATTGGTCGTTTTGTTAGTTTTGCCTGTTCAAATTCGCGTTGCACAGTCGTGCTGACTGTTGCGACAATATCTGCGCCATTGAGTGCAATACGTTGCGGCGCATATGTCATGTGATATAGGCGCCATCCGACGCGCAAAGGTCCGTTAATATTTCCCGGTGGAGTTGAGTGACGATAGTAAATCATATCGTGGGATGTCAGGATAAGTTTATATTTTCGTCCGACTGCACCCATGGTTTGCATTGGTGAAAAAACGACATCTGGCTCCAACTTGTTGAGTGCTGTTGAAGTAAACGGTTCCATTGGTGATGTCGGTGCGTGGATCTGAATATAGTGTGCTTTTTTAGGCAAGAACTGGACCTGTGCAGGGTCAGAAATAAGGAATGTAACATCAGTAATCTTGGCGAGTGCGTTGCCAAGTTCCGTCGAATAGCGACTAATCCCATCGTGAAAATCAGTTCGAATGTAGCGTGCGTCATATAGCAGTTTCATATCTGAACATTGTAACACGGGGGTGTTGGCTGAAACACTCATGGTACAATGGGTACATATGAAAATCCTTATCTCGTCGGATTTACACTACCCGACTATTAACGGTGTAGCTACGTTTGGGCGCAATTTAGCGCTCGGACTTGCAGCGCGCGGTCATGAAGTAATGGTTATCGCCCCAAGTCAGACCAGCAAGAAATTCAAAGAAGTTGATGTGAATCACGTCGTTGTACGAACCGCTTCAGTTCCCTTTATGCCGTATCAAAACTTCCGCGTCTCACCTACTCCGGGTCGTGAAGTAAAGAAAGCGATCTTGGAATTTGATCCAGATGTTATTCACATCCAGATGTTGATGTGGATTGGCCAAGCGACAATGAAATATGGTAACAAATTTGGTATTCCAATTGTCAGTACAAACCACGCAATGCCAGAGAACTTGATGGACAACGTCGTGCTTCTCGCACCTTTTGCTCGACCGATTAACTACATGCTTCGCCAGTACGGTGCACGTTTCCACTCAAAATCAGATTATCTGACGCTACCAACGCAATCTGCAATCAAGATGTTCCGTGCGACCGATAAAATGACCGTGCCAATGGAAGCAGTTTCCAACGGAATTGATCTCGTTCGTTTCCAACCTGGCCAACCTGATGACGCGATTTATAAAAAGTTCGATCTTCCGACAGATGTTCCAATTATTACCTACGTTGGACGTCTTGATGCCGAAAAGCACTTACCTGTCCTTGTGAAGGCTTTTACCGAAGTACTAAAAACACACAAAGCGCACCTGATGATTATCGGTGCCGGTCAAGACGCGGTTAGTTTGAAAGAGCTTGGCTATGAACTGGGTATTTTTGAGCACATGACATTTACAGGCCGCGTCACTGAAGAAGACAAACAACTCTTGCATCAAGTTGGTAGTGTCTTTGCGATGCCTTCTCCAATGGAATTGCAAAGTATCGCAACACTCGAAGCTATGGCAAGTGGCCAGCCTGTCGTTGCGGTTGATGCTGGTGCGCTTGGTGAACTTTGCCACAATGACGAGAATGGGTTCCTTGTTGAAAAAGATAACGTCGAACAAATGGCTGAAGGAATTGCAAAAATTATCTCAGACCCTAAGTTGCACGCACGTATGAGCAAGGAAAGCATGGCAATCGCTAAGACACACGATTTAAATACGACGCTTGATCGATTCGAAGCAATCTATACAGGTGTAATAAACGTCTGAACAAACGCAGCGACCTGATCGGGTGTTTCGTAGTGCGTTAAGTGTCCGACATTATCAATAGATTTCAACTGTGCATTCGGAAAGAGCTTTACGAGCTCTTTTTGTTTTTCTAGTGTGGTGATGTCATCTTTTGCACCTGCAATAAGCAGTGTCGGTGTCGTGATATCTTTTGCGAAGTCACGAACGCTATTCGAAACAGATGTAGAAAAGCCTTCAGCAAGTGACTTCGGTGTATGGAAGCGACTGAAATACTGGCGATGTTGGTCGTGAATAAATGCACGCAATTTCTTGTCTTTGGTTTTTGCCATTGTGACGCTCATGACCATTACGATTGCATCAGACGCAAGCCACTTATGTGCAGGCTTTTGTGGAAGTTTTGTACCAACCCAGTAATAAAAGACAGCCAATTTACTCATGATCGCTTTCGGTCCTTCCAGTGCAGGTGCGCCGATTGGATTTACCAATATAAGTTTTTCGATTGTTGAAGGATACTTTTTAGCGTAGGCTGCACTGACAATGCTGCCGAATGAGTGCCCAAGGAGCACGGGTGGTGTTTTAAGATTCTGTTTTTCGATGAATGTTTTCAGCCACTCGACATATGAATCTAAATCATGCGTTTTGAGGACATCACCTGCTCCAAATCCAGGAAGATCTGGAACGATGGTGGTGTATTGTTCCAGTTGATCAGCAATCAAAGAGAGTCCGTGGTGTGTACCACGGAACCCATGAATCATGATGATAGTTTGTTTTGCCATTTAGGCAGTAACTGGTTGAATTCCGTGCGCTTTGATTGCGTCTTGGATTTTTGGACGGTCAAATCCGAGAACGAGGTCGCCAGCAATATCAGTAACAGGAACTCCGCGGAAGTCACCGTTGAGTTTCGTCATGAGTTCTTCGTTTGCTGCTGGGTCGGCTTCGATGTCTTTTGCAACATACGGAATGCCTAGTTTGTCGAGCCACTGCATTTCAGTGTGGCAAAATGCACACCAGCTGGTGCGGTAAATAGTAATCTGTGGACTAGTTGTATCTGACATAGTTATACCCTCTTATTTCACTATACATTGTACAGTAATTATTCTCTCAAGTAAATAGATCTCGAGCTACCTGCTTATGCTACAATAATCATAAGAGTTTTTATAGGGTTAACTAAAAAAATATGGGTAACTTTGGGTGGTATAAATCGGCGAATTCATCACGGGCGTTTGCACTCCCTACTGTTTTAATTGCCTCTGTTGTCCTGCTATCTATCTTGGCTGTATCTGTGACGGCAACTGCATCAGTCCGTACGACACTCAAGAATCAATATTATGCGCAGCTCGCACAGGTTGCTGGTGAGGCCGGTGTCGCCTTTGCAAAAGCCTGTTTGGCGGCAAGCGGCAATGTGCCACAGTGGACAAATGCAAAACCACTCACCCCTTCAACGGACTGTTCTGGCAACAAGATTCTTTCCCCTACTGTACGTGCATTGGTAGTTGCTGGCGGTGGATCTGGAGGAAGTTCTACTGGTGGTGGCGGTGGTGCTGGTGGTGTTCGCTATTCAAGTACTGTCGCAGTTGCCGAAGGCAGTTATCCGGTTGTTGTCGGTGCTGGAGGTGCAACTGCTGCAAATACTGCTGCTGGAAATAAAGGTGCTGATTCATCTTTTGCGGGGATCATTTCTAAGGGTGGTGGTTACGGTGCCTACAGTAATACAGGCACAAATGGAACCGGTATTGCTGCGACCGGTGGTTCTGGTGGAGGTGGTCAAACATATCAATCATCAACAGTTATTCCTGCGCCCGCTGCATTTGGAACCGGTACAAGCGGCCAAGGAAGTGATGGTGCGCCAGGTGGACCAACCGGTACGGGTGGTGGTGGCGGCGCAGGTGGTGACGGATTTACAAATACTGTAGCGAGCGGTGGTGGCGACGGCGGCCCTGGTATTCAGAACAATATCACAGGTTCGATGGTGTATTACGGCGCTGGTGGCGGTGGCGGTGGTACTGTCGGCCTTGGTGGTACGGGTGGCGTTGGCGGCGGTGGTAACGGCGCGAACTTTAATAGCACTGCGGCAGCTAACGCGGGTTCAGCCGGTAAAGCCAATACTGGTAGTGGCGGCGGTGGCGGATGGTCGCATGCAGCAGGTACTGGTGGTGCTGGCGGCTCTGGAGTTGTTATTGTGTCATACCCTCTCAGCAGTGGTATGGAAATCAGTGCAACCGGACCATATACAACCACCACTTCTGGTGGCTATCGAATTTATAAATTTACAGGTTCAGGTACTTTTACCGTTGATTCTGTCGGAGTCGCAAGTTGTCCGTCGGATTCACGTTGTTCGGTGTCTGTAAATGGGAATGTCCGCAGTTCATTTAGTGTGGGTGCGCCGACAGTTGATAGCAGTGGACGTGCGGTTACTATTCCGAATAGCGGATACGTAAATATCTACCGCACCACGAGCGGAACTATTTGGCGCACATATACTCAGCCAAGTGTTCAGTCTGCTGTAGTTCCAGATCTTTGTTCAGGCAATGCGACTGCAGCCCGAGGCTGGCTCGCAGCAGTTGTTGCAACGAATCAAGACAGTTTCGCACCTTCATCTGCCGCAAAAACAATCACTTCGAGCAATAGCTCAATTCCAGCAGGTTCACTCTACTTTAGAAAAGATTTCAATGTTACTCGAAGTGGTGATTACGATTTAAACGTACTCAGCCCCGATTCAAAGGATGTTGTTGATGCATTTATGGATGGAAAACCCGTTTTGACCACTGCAGGAGGTCTACAAAAAAGCACTGTTCCTCTTACTTCGGGGTGTCACACATTAATCATTCGGCTTGTAAATGATACGGTCATGAGTCGTAGGTCTGACTTTACTGCATCGCTACATTTGCAAGGAAATACGACACCACTTATCGCAACGGATAACACGTGGCGAGTGGATAGCGGCGATGCGCGACACTTCTCTGAAACAAATTATGATGAGACAGCTTCAACTTGGGAACCTACTGCAGTTCGCGGCATTTGGAACAACGGGACGCTGTCGTGGGGTGGTGCGCCAACTACTTGGGGCGCAACTACCGGTGATGCCCTATCAATGTGGATTACAACCAAGTTTGTCACAAGCGGTGTGAATGCACCTGGTGCATCGTATGCTTGGTTTAGGAATACACAGCCATTCACACTCTCGGATGCAACTGAAGTGAAGGTTTCTACGTACTGTGATGACGATGTCTGTGACCTGTACTTGGACGGAGAGTTGATCACCACGTCCCCTACCGCAAGTGATATTGTCACAAAAACGATTACGATTCAGCCAGGTACACATACATTTGGCGTTCGTCTTTATAACAGAACAGCAAATTATACCGGATTCTTATTCTCTGCGGTAAAGACAGCAGATGGTGCGGTAATTTCACGAAGCGATGCCGGATGGGACTCCACGACAGGTTGGACTGCAGCAGCAGATGTTAATGGTGAACCATATGCATATGACGCAACCTTTGTAACGACACCGAGCTTCCTTGTTTCAAAGAATGTGCGTACGTTGCTTGTTGGTGGCGGCGGCGGCGGCGGTAACGCAATGGGTGGTGGTGGCGGCGGCGGTGGTGTTGTCGAAAAGAGTTCATTCCCCGTAACACCTGGTGTCTACCCTGTTACTGTTGGTGCTGGTGGCGCTGGAGCTCCGGCTGGTACTGCTCCTGCTGGTTCTGCTGGTGAAACATCAAGCTTCTCCACGCTCCGCGCTTATGGCGGCGGCGGTGGCGGCTCATACTACAATACAAATGCCTCTCCACCTACAGGTGGCGGCTCGGCTGGTGGGAGTGCTGGATCTGTTCAGGATCTTCGCGCAGCGCCCGTAATTGGTCAGGGTTTTGAAAGCCCACTTACAGCAGGTCTTCGCTATCCAACTGGCGGCGGCGGCGCAGGCGGCGCTGGCGCAACAAACCCAGGCACGGGTGGCGTAGGTCGAACGAGTACAATTATGGGCACCTCTTACTTCTTTGGCGGCGGCGGCGGCGGTTCTGGGTACACAGGAGTTGGCGGAAATGGTGGAAACGGTGGTGGCGGTGGTGGTGCAATCGGAACGACAACCGGTGGATCGGGGCTGAATGCAGGACAACCGGGTGGTGGTGGTACAACGGCGACTGTTGCTAATAAACCAGGTGGAAACGCCGGAGCAAATACCGGTGGTGGTGGCGGTGGTGGTTCTCACAGCACGACCACTAATAATGGTGGTAACGGTGGATCTGGAATTGTCGTGATCTCCTACCCTACCGGCTCACTTAAAGCGTCTGGCGGATCTGTCTTTACAAATATGGTAGCCGGCTTTACGACACACGTATTCTACTCAAGTGGCTCATTTATCGTCGGAAGTGCTCCACTGCTTGAGGTCCTCGCCGTTGGTGGCGGCGGTGGCGGCGGTGGAAACTGCACAACATGTGGTGGTGCTGGTGGCGGTGGTGCTGGTGGCGTCGATTACACTTCTTCTATTACAGCAACGCTAGGTGCAACAGCGGTTACGGTTGGGAGCGGCGGTCCTGGTGGCGTGGGTGGTGCTGGTGGCGCGACGAATATGGGTGTCATGAACGGATATAATGGTGGAAATTCATCTTTTGGTGATTTTATAGTAATTGGCGGTGGTGCTGGTAAGGCGCAAAATGGATCAGCTGGCGGAACAGGTGGATCGGGTGGCGGTGGATCTGGCGGATCAAGCCCTGTACCTGGTGGCAATGGCATGGGAACTGCTGGACAAGGCTATAATGGTGGTTTTGGAACAGGCACTGGTCTTTTGGGTGGTGGTGCTGGCGGTGGTGCATCACAAGCTGGTGGGGTAGGCGCGGCAGCAAAAGGTGGTGCAGGATTGCTGTACACTATTTCTGGATCTTCTGTGTATTATGGCGGTGGTGGCGGCGCTGGTGCACGTTCTACAAACCCTGCTGGTGCGGGTGGAAACGGCGGTGGCGGTATGGGCGGAAACCAAGTTTCAGTAAGTGGCTATGACGGAACGGATGGTACCGGCGGTGGCGGTGGCGGTGGAAGCGGTGCACCAATTGGTGGATATGGTGGCCGTGGTGGTCGTGGTGTTGTGATCATCTCGTACTCGACTGGTGCATTAACTGCTACTGGTGGAACAAAAATTACATCGGGTGGACGCACTATTCACAAGTTTACATCGAGCGGCACGTTCAACGTTACAGCGATGTAGTTGCTGATAGATCGGCCCGACTATACAAGTCCCCCACCACCTGTTAATATGGGTGTTGTATGCCACAGTCGCCGCAACATCCAAAACATGCTAGCCAGACGACAAAGCGGCCTCTTTCTGCGCCAATGTTGATTCTTGCAACAGCGCTCGACACCACTTGGAGGTTATTTGCACCAACACTGGGAAGTGTCTTTCTGGGGATCTGGATTGATAGCATATTCAATATTGCACCGATCGCAACAATTATCTGTTTAATTTTAGGAACCATTTTAAGTATCGTGTTAGTCATTCGCCAACTCAGCAGTGTCAGAAAGTATAGTCGATGAACTTCGCGGCTTTAGATATTCACATCTCAATTTCTGCACAGACGCTCTTTACTGTCTTTGGCTTCCCTGTCACGAACGGACTATTCACTGGCGTTATTGGCCTGCTTATTACTGTCGCGATTTTGTTCTATGTCGCAGGCAAAGTGAAACGCGACAAATACAATCGTTTTGTTGGTTTAGTTCAATGGGTCTTCGAAGGCTTGTTGAAATCTATTGACGACATTATTCCTGATAAAAAGATGGGTCGAAAGATCGCTCCGCTTGCGATTACTATTTTCTTCTTCGTACTTATTAACTACTGGTTGAGTGTTATTCCCGGGTTGGAATCAATCATGTGGAACGGCGTCCCTGTCCTTCGTAGCCTTACTGCCGACCTTAACTTCACATTGGCTATTGCGCTTATTACAATCGTGACCGTGCAGATTTATGCGATTCGTCACCTTGGTAACTTCGGTAACTTACACCGCTATTTCCGTAATCCTTTCAAAGATCCAATCGGCGCATTTGAGGGTGTCCTCGAACTTGTTGGTGAAGTATCACGCGCTGCGGCACTCGCCCTTCGTTTATTCGGAAACGCATTTGCAGGTGAAGTTCTATTGATTGTTATTGCGGCACTCACTAGCTACTTTGCCGCTGCTGTCCTGCCCGTATTCATGGCATTCGAATTATTCATCGGATTTATCCAAGCCTACGTCTTCTTTGTCCTGACACTTATCTTCACCTCACTTGCGGTTGCATCGCACTCGCCCTCGTCTGGGCCTTCACCTGATCATTCCCCTGCTCGAACGTCACGCAAAGCCGTCAGGCAGGAATGAAAAGTGATGAATGGTATAATTAAGCAAGAAATTAAGGAGTAACATATTATGGACGCATTAGCATTTGGACTTACCTACGGTCTTCCAGCAGTTGGAGCTGCACTTGGTATCGGTTTTATCGGTGCTGCAGCATTGAACGCATTTGGACGTAACCCAGAAAAATTAAGCGACATCCGATCACTCATGATCACCGCGATTGTCTTCGCCGACTCACTCGCGATCATCGGTATCATCGTCGCAATCGTTGCAAAATTCATTTAAGGTTATTGATTAGATGACTTTTCTACGCCAATTTGCCGAAGCAACTGAAGCCCAAGGAGATATTTTCTCTACACTTGGTATTGATTGGCGTTTGCTGATTATTCAGATTGTTGCCTTTCTGCTTTTGGTGGCGTTACTTGGTCGTTTTGTCTACCCATGGCTGATGAAGTCGGTTGACGAACGCCAAGCTAACATTGAAGCTGCATCCAAAGCTGCAGTCAAAGCGCAAAAGGCAGCACAGGCAAATCAAGAGAAAGTTGCTGAACTACTCGCTGAAGCGCGTAAAGAAGCTGCTGAAATTGTCAGTACTGCCAAGCTTGAATCTGCCGAGATGATTAGCACCAGCGAAAAACGTGCACAGAAATCTGCTGAACGTATTGTTGCTGATGCACACGATCAACTTGAAAAAGATGTGGCGAATGCGCGCAAGCAGCTATATAACGACACACTTGAGTTGGTTGCAACAGCTACCGAAAAAGTAATTGGCACAAAGCTTGATGCGAAAACAGATAGCGATTTGATCGCAAACGCCGTAAAGGCAGCTAAGTAATGGCTGGCCGATTGTCTCGTCGTCGTATTGCGACGTATATTACCGACGGACTCGTTGGTGGTACACACAAAGCAACACTTCTCGAACAATTGGCCGCGTACTTAATTGAAACAAGACGTACGAATGAGCTCGGACTGATCGTACGAGACATTGAATATCAATTGGCTGAAAAAGGCCACTTGAGCGCAACGATCACTTCCGCGTATGACCTGACCGCCGAGACAAAGAAAGCGATTGAGTCATTTGTGAAGGATAAAACGAAAGCAACGAATGTTTCGTTGACCACCATGATTGACCCAAGTGTACTCGGAGGCGTCAAGATCAGCCTGCCAGGACGTGAAATAAACCAAACTGTCGCCCACCAACTGACCGTATTAAAGACTCGATTCAAGAAAGTATAAAAGGAAATTATTTATGAGTGAACTATCGATAACCGACCTATCAAAAGATCTGCGCAGTGCGATCCAGAACTTAGAATCGAACAAAAATCTTGACGAAGTGGGCGTCGTGGTTCGTGTTGGTGATGGAGTTGTCTGGATTCACGGACTTCGCAACGCCGGATACAACGAAGTTGTAAACATTGAAACTGCTGACGGAATCGTCGAAGCATTTGCATTGAACTTGATGGAAGATGAAATCGGTGCCGTCCTGCTTGGTGATGACAGTGCAGTGAAGGCCGGACAATCAGTTCGCCTTAAGGGAACTGTTCTTGAAGTTCCGGTTGGCCCAGAGCTTCTTGGTCGCGTCGTAAACCCACTCGGTAAAGCAATCGACGGTGGTCCTGCAATCGTGACGAAGCAAAATGGTCTTGTTGAACGTGAAGCAATTGGTGTGATGGGTCGTAAATCTGTCCATGAACCACTTATGACAGGAATTATGTCTATTGATGCAATGTTCCCTATCGGACGTGGCCAGCGCGAGCTTATTATTGGTGACCGCCAAACCGGTAAGACCGCACTTGCGATCGACACGATGATTAACCAAGCGAAGCAAAACACTGGTGTTGTGAACGTGTATGTTGCGATCGGTCAAAAGTTCTCAAAAATTGCACGTCTTGTTGACCGCCTAAAGCAAGAAGGCGTGATGGAGCAAACGATTATTGTTGCGACATCTCCATCTGACCCTGCATCACTTCTCTACCTTGCGCCATATGCGGGTACTGCAATGGGTGAATACTTCCGTGATAATGCGCAACACGCATTGATGATCTACGATGACCTCACAAAGCACGCGGTTGCCTACCGTCAAATGTCACTCCTTCTTCGTCGCCCACCAGGACGTGAAGCATATCCAGGTGATGTGTTCTACCTTCACTCTCGCCTACTCGAACGTTCTGCGAAACTTTCTGACGACCTCGGTGCTGGTTCATTGACTGCGTTGCCAATTATTGAAACTCAGGCCGGTGACATTTCTGCATACATTCCTACGAACGTGATTTCAATTACAGACGGTCAGATCTTCCTTGAAACAGACCTCTTCCACCAGGGAATTCGTCCTGCAATCTCTGCCGGTTTGTCTGTGTCACGTGTTGGTGGTGCTGCCCAAACTTCTGCAGTGAAATCTGTCAGTGGTAACCTGAAGCTTGGTTTGTCACAATTCCGTGAGCTTGCTAGCTTTGCACAGTTTGGAAGTGACCTTGATGAGGCTACGAAAAATCAAATCGATCGTGGTCAACGTTTGACAGAGCTGTTGAAGCAACCTCAGTACCAACCGAGCGCTGTGTGGGAACAAGTTGTCAGTATCGCGGCAGTTACTAACGGCTACTTCGATACCGTTCCAGCGGCGAAGATTAAAGATGCACAAGCAGCTTTGATTACGAAGCTTGGATCAGCTCACAAAAAAGACATGACCGAACTTGATAAGGGTGGAAAGCCAACTCCTGAAATGATCAAGTTGATTGAAACGGTTGCTCGCACTGCGGCGAAAGGCTTTGAAGGCTAGCGATGGCATCAACGCAACTATTAAAATCACGCATTCGCAGCGTTAAAAGTACTCGCCAGATCACCAAGGCGATGCAATTAGTTGCGGCGAGCAAGATGCGTCGTGCACAGGAAGCGACTAAAGCTTCTGCTGCCTATACACTTGCTGCGCGTGAGTTGCTGACTGCCCTTTCAACGCATACTTCGGTGAAGAATCACCCTGCGTTCGTCAGTCGTCCTGTGAAAACTCGCTTGATGATCGTTATTGCATCCGACAAGGGTCTTGCCGGTGCATACAACAGCAATGTTGTCCGTGTTTACACGAATGAACTCAAGGCTGATGACAAAGCGGGTATCAAAAATACGACCATTACAATTGGCCGTAAAGCTGCGCAATTCGTTGCGCGTATCAAAGACACAGAAGTTCTCGGTGCGTATGAAGAGCTTGCTGATCGCCCTGATGGTCGAGAACTACGTGCGGTGCTTGATAGTGCACGCTCACTCTTTTCATCTGGTAAGGTTGATGCTGTTGATATTATCTATACTGATTTCGTCAGCAGTATTACGCAAGAAGCGAAAGTTATTCGCGTCTTGCCTGCCGGATTCGAACCAGCGACTGAACCTCGTGTCGCCCGCGACGTGACATATGAACCAAGTACTGAAGAAGTACTTGATGGCATCACGTATCGACTTGTCGGCGCACAAATCTTCCAAGCTCTTCTTGACTCTCGTGCAAGTGAGCACAGCATGCGTATGATGGCGATGAAAAACGCGACCGATAACGCATCTGATTTGATTGATGACTTAACACTCGAAATGAATAAGGCTCGCCAAGGTGCGATCACCCAGGAACTTGCTGAAATTTCCGGTGGTGTAGAGGCACTGGCAGAATGATGAGACAAAGAACGAACATGACAGAAATAGTAGTAAGCAACACGGTTGAAATTCAAGGAGAACACAATGAGTAAAAATACAGGAAAAATTATACAGATCGTTGGAGTCGTTGTTGACGTTCAGTTTGAAGGTGAACTCCCGGCGATTTACGATGCACTATTGATTAATAGCAAAACACATACGATGACTTTCGAAGTCGCACAGCACCTCAGTGAAGATACTGTTCGTGCGATTGCACTTTCAAGCACCGATGGCTTGAAGCGACACGATGAAGTGATCGCAACCGGTGGTCCAATCACTGTGCCTGTCGGTGACGAAACACAAGGACGTATGTTTAACGTTGTTGGTGACGCGATCGATGGCAAGCCGACTCCAACTGGCAAGCGTGCTTCAATTCACCGCCAAGCTCCCCCACTCGACGAGCAAGCAAATAAATCTGAGCTTCTTGAAACTGGTATCAAAGTTGTTGACCTTATTGCTCCACTCATCAAGGGTGGTAAGGCCGGCCTCTTCGCTGGTGCTGGTGTCGGTAAAACTGTTCTTATTACCGAGCTGATTAACAACATCGCAAAATTCCACAGCGGTAACTCTGTCTTCGCTGGTGTTGGTGAACGTACTCGTGAAGGAAACGACCTCTACTACGAAATGGAAGAAGCTGGCGTTCTCGAAAAAACGTCTCTTGTCTTTGGTCAAATGAACGAACCACCTGGAGCACGTCTTCGTGTTGCACTTTCTGGGCTTGCGATGGCTGAAGCCTTCCGTGACGAAGGAAAAGATGTCCTGCTTTTCATCGACAATATTTATCGTTACACACAAGCTGGTGCTGAGGTTTCAGCGCTGCTTGGTCGCCTCCCTTCTGCTGTGGGATACCAACCAAACCTCCAAGAGGAAATGGGTGCACTGCAAGAACGTATTACTTCAACAAAGAAGGGTTCAATTACCTCAGTGCAGGCAGTCTTCGTGCCTGCTGACGACCTTACTGACCCAGCACCTGCTGCGACATTCGCACACCTTGATGCGACGATCGTTATGAACCGTGCACTGACTGAAATTGGTATCTATCCTGCGGTTGACGTGCTTGCGAGTAACTCAACCAGTCTTGATCCTGAAGTTGTTGGTGCTGAGCACTACCGCGTCGCTCGTGAAGTACAACGTGTGTTGCAGCAATATAAAGAACTGCAAGACATCATTGCGATTCTTGGTATGGAAGAACTTTCTGACGACCAAAAGCAAACTGTTGCGCGTGCACGTCGTATCCAACGATATCTATCGCAGCCATTCCACGTTGCAGAGAAGTTTACCGGAAACCCTGGATCATACGTCAAACTTGAAGACACTATTCGTGACTTTGCTGACATCCTTGCTGGTAAATATGACCACCAACCTGAGGACTGGTTCTACATGGTTAACGGGACACTTTCTGAAAAATCTGCAGCTGCTAAGAAAGTAGCGAAGTAGGTTCTATGCACCTGCAACTTATTACACTTCAGGGCATTCGTGTTGATCAAGAGATCTACGAACTGTTGGCGCCGACTGTCGCTGGAGAAATAGGTGTGTTTCCTGGACACGAACCACTCGTGACATTAGCTTCTCCTGGTGCGCTGACGGTTCGCTACAAAAAAGGTGATCCTGATCGTGAATTAGAATACTTCGCAATTAGCGGTGGTATTCTTGAAATTAATCCAACGAAGATCCGTGTCCTTGTTGATGAAGCCGATCACGGTGATGATATTGTTGAAGCTGAATCTCGAGCTGCGCTTGAGCGTGCTTTGAAGCTTCGTGAGAATGCAAAAGACCGTGTTGAGCTGGATAAGGCACATCAACTTATTGACCGACACCAAGTTCGTCTGCGAGTTGCTGACTTACACCGACGACGACGTTCTTAATACCCTACTGTTGTGTCGCTAAGACTGCTCGGGCTTCGCCTGTTGTTTTTGTGTGCATAAGTGCATCGCGGAGCTCAGCGGCGCCATCGAAGTTACGGACGTAGATTTTGAAGAATCTTTTGAGAGGGTCATATTTACGGGGTTCGAGTTCTGCTGAATATTTATCAAAGAGATCGAGTTGTAGGTATAGCAATGCGAGTAGCTCCTCGCGACTACGATCACGTTTTTCGTGGGCAAATGCAAATGGATCGCTAAAGATGCCACGACCAATCATGACGCCGTCGACGCCGTATTCTTTTACCAGTTCTAGGCCATGTTCGCGGTCACGGATGTCGCCATTAATAGTCAGTTTCGTGTGTGGCGCAATTTTATCGCGTAACTTTTTAATATCGTGAATAAGTTCGAAGTGTGCATCAACTTTGCTCATTTCTTTGCGTGTACGTAGGTGGATAGTCAGGTTGACGATATCTTGCTGGAGCACGTGTGTGAGCCACGATTCCCATTCTTCGGTGCGGATATCACCAAGGCGGGTCTTTACGCTGACGGGAAGCCCTGCTTTTTTTGTTGCAGCGATTAATTCGGCCGCAAGTTCTGGACTTCGAATAAGTCCGCTTCCAGCACCTGTCTTGACGACGTCTTTTGCTGGACATCCCATGTTGATATCGATACCGGCATAGCCTTGTTCGGCCAGACCCTTTGCCATAAATTCGAAGTGCTCTGGGTTCGTTCCCCAAATTTGAGCAACCATTGGCTGTTCATCGTCAGTAAAAGCAAGGCGACCGCGAGTGCTCGCACGCCCCTTTTCGCTAAAATAGCTGGCAGCATTGGTAAATTCAGTAAAATAAACGTCTGGTCCACCGGCAGCTTCGACGACGTGGCGAAAGACAACGTCGGTCACTGCCTCCATAGGGGCGAGGACAAAGAATGGAGCCGGAAGTTCTTGCCAAAAGTTTTTCATTGCGGTATCTATTGTCTCACGGTTACGTTTAAATAAAAAACATCTCTCATCGACCATAAATAATTATGATAAATGAGAGACGCAGAGAGAGTAATTTCTATGCTTTTTGCGAACGGACGAGCCGGCCGAGTCTCCTCTTGCGGGTGTTACTTCTTGCCGGCGGCCTGCTGTGCAGCGCGTGCTGCGTTGCCGGTGCTTCCTGCCTGCTTGGCGGCTGTTGCGACAAGACCGGTCTGGTGAGCGGATGCTGTTCCAGCCGCGACTGCCGTAATGGCGTTCGTGTAGTCCTGTGCGTTTTTGTGATCTCCCATGGTTCACCTCCTAAGGGTGGTCGTGGAATGGATGCTGCATAGGGGTACCAAGCCTCGCCGTAGACCGTTGCGGTGTCTACGGCGAGGCCGGCAATTTCCGGGCGTGGGTTTCCCGGAACCTTTTACTCTCTCTGTCTATGTACTACAGAGAGGAAGTAAGATATAGACACCAATAAATTGCTGTCGAGGTCTTACTTCCTCGATCTGTATTAATGCTATTATAGCACTTTTTACCCTCTTTGGTCAATAGGCTGACCTCTATTTAAAGTGTGCCGTCGAGAAGGTCTTGTTCAAATTGAAGCAGGCCTTTGTAGGTAGGTTCGTAATGAGATGTATCTGGAAGATCGAGCGCCGTGATATGCTCCCATACTTTACACACCAAAAGTTTGAATCGCTCTAGCTCATCACGATCAAAATCGAGTGAAAGCGACACAATATTCCCGTCGCGAGTTGGTTCGACGAAATCAAGGAATCCCTCGGTGACGGTATAGGTGCTGTAATCTCGTGATCGTTCAACCAGGAGTTTGTAGAACAATAATTGTTGGCGGTATTTATGCAGTTTAATCTTGTCATATTCCGCGTACGCTTTCCAGTCAACGACAGCTTTACCGGTTTTGTAATCAGTCACCGTCATGGTCCGGTTTTGTTTGTCGATGTTTGCGACGTCAATCATACCCGTCAGGTGCGCGTTATCAAGGTAGACTTCTTGGCTGCTGAAGTTAAGCTCGGATTTCTGCGTCGTTGTGAATGTGTCGTACTTTTGCGCTAAGAAGATATGTAGTTGTTCACTCCCCTTTTGGTGATAGGTTGCAAAGTCCAGTGGATTAAGTCGTTCGTTCTTTAGGTTTGTCTCGAAATCATGCAATACATCTTCGAGTGGTTTTTGCTCGCCATGCGCGACTAGGTGTACATGTGCTTGCTGGAGTGTCGAGTGGATTGCAGTTCCGTATGAAGCAGCTGGTGATTTAGTTGAAGGGAAATGAAGCAGGTTCCCCAATAAGAACATTTGAGGCCCGCCATGCGTTACATCAAGGAAGTTGTTCAAGTGTGTCGCACTGAGCTTGTAATTCGCAAGAGAAGGCTTTAGGAGCTCAATCAGGTCAACATTTGGAGTTGTCAGAGGTTCGTACCAGGCAAGTTCAGCTGAAACAACGCGCTCCTCGGCGTTTGAGGGAGCAATTGCGATCGGTTCAATTGCAACATCACTAAGGAAACTCGCAATAAGTGTTTGTTTATCTTTGTCATCGGATGCACTAAAACTCATCCGTAGCGTCGCCTTTGCGCGAGTCATTGCGACGTAATACAAACGCAGGCGCTCGTCAGCAGAATCGCCCACTGGTGCAAGTGGTAGGTTTTCGGGATAGCTAATGTTTCGACTCATGCCTCGCGCTTTTTCGCCCCAGATATTATCGATACTGTTAAAGATATACACGGTATCGAATTCGAGCCCTTTTGATTTATGGGCCGTCATAAGGTTCACCGCATCTGGCGCTGATTCGGTCATATGCGATACAGAAAGTGTTGTGCCAATACGGCGATGTAATTCAACAAAGTTTAAATACGATTCAAGCGTCAGTGTATCCTTATCGTTGTATTCGCGTAGTTTAGAGCGGATGGTGCGCAGTGCCGCCAGACAATCCATGTAGGCAGCTGGGTTTTCTGCAAGACGATCTTGTCCGAAATAATATTCAAAGAACGGACTGTTTTTTGCTGGTACAACGGTATCTTCAACCCGTCCAATCATGCGATCAATCATTGGTTCGAGTGGTGTGTGTTGTGCCAAAGCGGCAAGCTCAATCAGCCAGCTATGAATATCCAGGAAACGAGGTGTAGTCGCCATAACTTCCATCCATAGCTTGCGACCTGAATAGGCGTCGGTACTGAGCTGCCATAATTCAAGTGGGCTAATGTTCCACGCAGGATGTGCGAGCAGTTCGGGGATCATTGCATTTGCATACGCATGCTCGCCTTTTCCAAGTGCCACAATGACTTTCGCAAGTTGTTCGATAATCATAATTGGTGGTTGATCAAGTACATTCTCTTGACGTTCGTAATTTACGGCAACCCCAGCGCGATTAAAGTACGGCAGTAGGTTTTGAATTTCTTTATGTTGCCTCGTAAGGACGACAATATCATTTGGCGAAACACCGCTTTCGATATCTTTACGAATGCTTTCGACGATCCAGTGACGCTCGTGATCAATTGATTCTGCTTTATATAGTTCAACGACACCGGCTGATCCCCTGTTGCCGGTCAGCTGCTTATTAATGTCTTCGTACATACTTTCGAGGCGGTCATTTCCCTGCACAATCACCGCACGTGCTTCGGCAATGACAGAATCACCTGACCGATAATTGTCGGTTAGGACAACGCGCTGAACCTCAGGGTATGTTTCACGGAATTCCAGAATGTTACTGATATCAGCACCTTGGAAGCTATAAATCGCTTGGTCGTCATCACCCACGACCATCAAATTTGGACGACCTTCATTTACAGGGTTTGAAGTTAAACTATGCAGGATACGCGTTTGGGCCAAGTTGGTGTCTTGGAACTCGTCCACCATGATGTACAGATACTTTTCTTGTAAATTAAATCGCAGATCGTCATTCACTTCCATTGCATGGACGACTTGTAGGATCATGTCGTCGTAATCAAACAGACCTTCTTGCTCCATGTGAGTAAGATATTCGAAATACACATATGCAAGTGCGCGTAATTTCACTAACTGCGCACGAGATTTCAGTATGTATTCACCTTTTGTATCTTTGACGAACCATTTCTTTTTCCAGGCAGTAATTGGTTTTGTTGGGTGTTGGCTGACTGCTTGCTCGATTGTTAGCGACAGCGCATCGGCAATAACACGTATCAGTGGAATGACTTCAAAAAGCGGCTTCGCTTCATCTGCGCGTGTCCGCAGTTCCGGCATAATAGTTGCGAGTTTTTCGTGTGTCGTTTTACTGACAGTGCCTACAATATGCGGAACGATCAGGCGCTCGGCAAAGTCAATCGCTGCTTCACATTCGTCCAAAATTGCTAACAGCTCATCGCTTGTAAGACCGCTTCGTTTCAGTTCTGAGATAACTCGCGCTGCATCGGATTGATGTGTGTATTCACCATTCATTGTGCTGGCAAGTGGGTTTTTGTAGTCAAGGTTATCGAAGATCGCACGAAGAATTTCGTATCGATTTAAGTCATCAGCGGGCTGAAATAACGCACCGCGGTAGAAATATTCGCGGTTGTTATTAATAATTTCGGTACCAAATCCGTGAAACGTGTGGATAGCAACTTTGTAGGCGTCTTTACCGATAATCCCAATAAGACGTTCGCGCATGGCTGCTGCGCCACTTTCGGTAAATGTAAGACAAAGGATATTTTCTGGGAGTGTGTCAGTCTTTTTCAGAATATTTGCCGCACGCACACTGAGCAGCTCGGTTTTACCTGTACCAGGTCCGGCAATAACCATGACTGGTCCCTCGATCAGATCGACCGCATTTTTTTGCGCAGCGTTCAGCTGGCTGTATCGCTTCTCAAAATCCATTACGATTCATTATACCACCTCTGTATGCTACAATGACACGCATGAATGATCAGGTCTACGACGACTTTGCTCTCGAGAAGAATATCAAAGCCCAATTTGGCGTCAGTGCTGAAATTGACTCTGTTATCGCGCGTCGAATTCCTGTGAGCCGCACAGCCGAAGCGACACTTTTCCTTACAAAAAAGAAGCAGCTCTTCCTGTACGTTCACAGCCAATCGAAACTACTATTATCTGACGTACAAAAGATTGTTTCGCGTGTAGGCTTAAAACCAGAACTCTATATGCCACCCAAAAACAGACCTCACTATTTTGATGAGATCGGCACGGCAAAATTCCTCGAAATCTTCCCTGGACGTGGAAGTGTAAGCCAACAAGACATTGCCTTCTACCGCACGCTTAGTCCATATAGCCCAGCGCTAATTTTGATCGCAGAAGTAAAAACAGGTGCGATATATCAATATGATAGCGATAGTTCTGGTGAATGGCGCCTAAATACCAAGTTTACATATCGTCGAATCAAGACAAGCTAGAAATTACACGTCACCGTTGAACCGGAGTTCTGTGCACAGCTGTATTTGTATGAGCTCCAGCTAGAATATGTTCCAGAAGTTGCGTTGTAGCAACGAGCCCTTGCGCCGAACTTAATCTTGTAGCCACTTGTTGGTTGAATCATGTACCACGTGCGAGTTGTTGTTGATGTCTTGTATGCTGGGTCGTCAGGACCTGGTGTTCCTCCGGCGTTTGCATTGTAGTTGCCCCTGAAGTCGTAGCGAGCACTTGTTCCAGATGCACAAGTTGCGGATGCGGTTGCATATGCGTAGTACCACTGCGAGCCACCTGGGCTTACGAGCCAGCTACCTGCACTTGTCGCGCGAGTTGCACCGGGACGGTATGCGGTTATTGAAAGCGCACTCGGTGAACTAACTGTAGTTGTATCACTTGCGGTTGGCGAAGCACTACTTTGTGCGCTTCCAACTAGAGCGTATGCGCGGAAATAGTACTTTGCACCTTGTGTGAGCCCGGTGACTGATCGAGATACAGACGTGAGGTTCGCGACCGTACCTGTAATTGATGCGAATGTGCTGCTTGTTGAGTACTGTAATGTGTATGATGTTGCACTAGCAACAGAGCACCAGGTTGCAGTAATTGCGACTGAAGATGTTGTCGATGCGGACATACATGATGGCGCAGGAACAGTTGGAGTTGCATAGGCTGTGTTAGACCAATCACTTTGATCACCGGAGCCATTTGCGCGTAACTGGAAGTAGACTCTTGCGCCCGGTGTCAGTCCACTGAGTGTATAGCTTGTCGAATTTGCTGCAAGGTTCGGCGAGATTGTTATAGGTAATGATTCTGGTGGATCCTCAGGTGCGGCGGCAGCCCAGTTGCCAGTTTTTGAATACTGGAGTGTATAGCTTGTTTCGAATTGTACATCAGGCCAAGTAATGGTTACTTGTGAGCTTGAGATTGGCGCAGCAGCAATGACTGGTGTTGAGATCGACCGAGTAGTTGCACTCGCAACATTTGATGTACACGCTGTTCCTACTGCACCGACAGGTTGCACGCGGTAAAAGTAAGTGTTACCAGCTGTTAATCCCGTTGCTGAATAGCTATTAGTTGTTGGACTTGGTGACATTGTGACGAGGTTATTGGTAAAGGTCGAGTTTGAAGCTTGTTGTACTTGATAGCTTGTCGCGTTGGCGACGTTGCTCCAACTAAGCGCGATAGTACTAAAGCTGGTTGAGCTTGCTTTGAGGTCGGTGATACATTTCGCAGTCGCAATACTTGTGTTGCGACGACTAGAAATAGATATAATCGTACTATTCGATTCCTTCTTGTATCTGAAGGTGTATTTCAAACATGAACCGTCGCCGATACAGTCGACACTGCCATCACCTTCATATTCGAAGAAATCTGTACCTGAAGGCGTCAGAGGACTTGCTGAAAGATAGCATTTTATTGAATTTGTTTGCGACGCCGTAGCTTGAGGGACTTTGAGTACAGTAGGACTAATCCCCTTTAGTGTATTGTCGGAGATATTTTTTGGTGTCGCTGTCATTGCGTTACAGCCTGGATACTCACCGTTCTCGTCGTAATATTTCTCTAACGATTCAACAATAACAGTAGCGCTAGATGCGCGACGAGCGTCACGCGTGTCGGCTTGGTATCGCCCAAACCCAATAACGGTAATCGTCGCTAAGATACCTATCACTGCGATAACCACAATGAGTTCAACTAAGGTAAAACCTCGAATCCGGCCCTGGACTCTATTCATACCTGCATTGTAGCAAGCACAAGCGTTGTTGTAAACTGCAATAACAGATAAAAGACTCTCCCATTTCGTACTAAATATGGTAAAATAATTAAGTTCTTTATGAGCAAGCCTGTACTGGGGATTCGCCAAGTGGTAAGGCATCGGCTTTTGGTGCCGACATTCGGGGGTTCGAATCCCTCATCCCCAGCCAAGAAAAAATGATCTGCATGTGCAGATCTTTTTTCTTGCCGAGATGAGTAATTCCAGCACCCGAATTCTTTTGGAACAAAAGTTCGGGGGTTCGGTGATCGAAGTGAAATAAAAACGTGTTTACATGTTTTTACGAACGAGTGAGAGAGCAATCTTTGATTGCGACATCCCTCATCCCCCCAGCCAAGATGATCATGCTTAAAGACTCCGCCTATAGAGTCTTTTTGTTATGATGAATATATGGAAATCTCAACGTATATAATAATTGGTCTTGTTGTTTTTACGTTACTTTTAGCTAGGGCTATGTTGTCTTCATCATCAAAGACTAAAAAAGTATTCAAGAATAACTTATATAAATACTCTGCAAAATCATCTGTAATGACGAAAGCTGAAAGTGATTTTTTTGTTAAGCTCGAGCGAGTTGTCAATGAACGTTATTATGTATTTCCTCAAGTTCACCTTTCTTCATTACTTGACCATAGAATAAAAGGTCAAGAATGGTCATACGCTTTCCGTCACATTAACGGTAAATCTGTAGACTATATTCTTTGCGATCGTCAGACACTTCGACCGGTGTATGCAATTGAACTTGATGACTACACTCACGATCAAGATGATCGAAAGAAACGTGATGCTGAAGTAGAGCGCATATTTGATGAAGCAGGACTTCCGCTTGTAAGATTTAAAAACAAGGATGTGACAGATAGTGAGATCATTCAGGCATTAACAAATGCCAATACACTTAAAGGTTCAAAATAAGTCCCTGGAACATGTCCACTAACTCAGGCGATATATATTACGCTAGGACTTTTTCGGAAGTTCTTTTGTTTGCTATGATAGGGTTATGAAATCTGTAGGAGTTATCGGTGGTTTAGGTCCAGAAACAACAGCAAACTTCTATTTAGAGGTTATTTTTCGTTGCCAGCAACTAAATGATAAACAGCGTCCGTCTGTTGTTGTCGGGAGCGTTCCTTTGTTGTTTGAGATTGAACGCGATTTAATTGCACATAATTCTGGTATCGAACGCTATATTCCTTTTCTTCAGGAAGAAGCCAAAAGACTAGAAAGGAGTGGCGTCGATTTTCTTGTAATGCCATGCAACTCACTACATGTGTTTATTGAAGAAATCCGGACGGCAGTTGCAATTCCAGTCCTGAGTATTGTCGAGGAGACGATTAGCTACTTAAATAGCAAAGATATCAAAAAAGTTGGTCTTATATCCACCTCTGCTACGATCGAGAATAAAGTATACGAATCAAAACTTTCTGAAAGTGGAATCGAATACGTGACTCCTGTCGACGAACAACGATCAAAAATCGATAGTATTATTCAACGTCTTGTTAGTGGTGAACACCTCGAAGAGGATCGCAAATTTCTTATTGATACTGCCAACTCAATTTCCGAAAAGGATGTATCGTATGTTGCGCTTGCTTGTACAGATTTACAATTACTCAATCCTGAAAGCGAAAAAGTTGAGATCTTCGATACTATGAAAATCCTAGCTGATAGTACTGTTACTCTAATTCTAAGTTAAAAAGTTCCTGGTACACGACCACTATCCCCAGCCAGAATTATTACTTTAAAACTTCTTCGGAAGTTCGTTTGTTTGGTATGATTAAGGCATGTCTGATCTATCTACGTCCATCCCAGAATTAGTTTTAACGAATCCCGTCCCCGGTCGTGATGCTAGTTTTGCGTTGAGCTGGTTTGAAGCCGAAAGCGGACGAGATACACTTTTAAAAATGGGCAACGCTCCTGATGAAATTACAGCGCCAAGTCTTGAAGGCGAGATGGCTACTCTTGAAGAGTTTTTAGCTCTTGAAAATGAAGGTAAGCAGAAGACGTGGATGCTTCGTTTCGGTGAAATAACTATTGGGGCTGCCTGGATTGACCTTATTGAAAACCATGGGGTGGAAGCGCCTAGTGTGCATCTTATGATTGGTGACCCTTCGTTTCGTGGAAAAGGTATCGGAAAAGCGGCGATGAACACGATGATTACATATCTAAACAAGACTGGCAGCAACACTGTTTATTCACGTCACCTAGTGAGTAATGAAGCAGTTACGGGATTGAACCGTTCGCTTGGATTTGTCCCCGACGGGCAAAGCTATATTGATGAAAATGGGCTTGAGTGGCAAAATATAAAACTTTCATAAGAATCGTAATCTTCCAGGAACACGACCATTATCACCAACCAAAGTTATCGCTTTAAAGCTTCTTTTGTTTCATGACCTCTAAGCTTGCAAGGACTAGTTTTTTTACTAATTCATTGGGAAGCTCATCGGTCATTGGAAAGCTAATAATACTTGCTGTTTTGGCGTAATGAGTTAATTCATTTGCGTGATTTTTTAATACCGGTGGTCGAACATGCAGGCGCAAGAACGGTTTTTTGAAGCTAAACCATACGAACATGCCGTTGTAATCGTATCCTGGGTAAGAATATCCCGGGAGTTGAAAATAACTAACGGTTTCAGTAGCACCGGGAGCCGTCGTGTTAATGATTGAGCGAAGTTGTTGTAGCTTGCTTTGAGCTTCGTAAGGTTGAAGGGTTATATATTCCTCAATACCGCCAGGCTGTACAATTTTTTCTTCGTCTTTTTTCATAGTATATTTATGATAACAGAAAGTCTTTTTGGCTCGAGTTGCGATATTGTTAATCGGTTTTTATCGAGGCGTGTTGATAGCAATAGAAGCAGCACGCCCTAACGACGTAGGTGTGTGATGTCCAAGCATAGTTGGATCATCTCCGGCTGGGCTGTACTCAATAATTTCTGATCTTACGCCTTTTGCAGTGGCGTAAGCAGACAAGTTCTTTATGTCATCCATGTTTGAAATCAAACTATCTCTATAATGCGCCGTGCTGATTACTGTCTCGTTGGATATTGATCCATTCCGTAAACCTTCAATGATGACGTCATCAATAATGCCATCGATACCCTTCGTCAAAGCTTGCGCAGAATTGAGCACTGCTTTTCTTTGTTTGCTTTTGATGTAGCGATCGACATCATCTGCTTGTTTCGATTGCCTTTCAAATGCGGTAATATCTCCGTGGCCGATTAGCTCGTTCTCTCGGAGGTACACTTCATTCCGACGTTTTGATTCTGTACGGTTACTGTTAATCTTCTGCGCAACATCATAGACAGATAGCCTTGATATATTCGCCGGATCATCAAGGTGAATTCGATCGATAGTTAACGGTATGAATGCCTGTTGATTAACAGCGACCCTTGCCATTGTTGTCGCAATCATTGCACCTAAGGAGTGTCCATGAAATTCGACACTGTCATGTGGCGAAAGCTTCAAGATATCAATGAGTGAATCAAGTTGTTTCTTTGCAAGCAAATCGAACTTTCCATGCCTGACGTCTGACATTTCTTTACGGCTTTGAAATACAGATTCTATCTTTTGATCGATATCGATTGTAAAATCTGTATTACCTTGCGCATCAAGCGGTAGGCCTGAAACGCCAGGCAATTCTGCTACAGCAATGCGGGCACCAAGTTTATTGGCGAGTATTGTTTCTTGTCGCACAAGCATAGGATCAATGCGGTAGTTTAGGGATGTGCTTTTTAAGATAGTGCGTCCCCCTTCACCTTTTCGGCCATCAATAACAAGCACGCCGTGAGTAGACTCATCACTATTCGTATAAGTGTGGAGCTTTGTCGAATCTTCGAATCCACCATACCCAAGCTCAGTAGCTGAGGCTCCGGACCACTGTCGATGATCGACTTCTATCTCTTTGAACATAATTAGTATTATTATACACTATTTTATTGATTATGTCCATATTTATAGTGCTAAATCTCCCCTATCACTCTCGCGTATAATCTCTTAGCCCGTCACCCATTCATCTAGGTATTTGATACAATAGATACTAATGATCAAAAACAATAAATCCCCTTTTTACGACGAAGATACAAATGAGTTTCTTGGCTTTATAGTCGATGACGGTACAACCTTTGAACTACAAACCATCTTCGGTTATCTGATAGCCCGCACTACTACGCGCAAAGAAGCCGAGCGTACATTGTACCAAGTCGGCTCAACTTACCTCAAAGGCCTGTGGCAGTACTACGATAAAGACGACAAAGAGTGGTTTCCTTGTGTCATTAAAAAAGCATATGAACACCAAGTCATCGTGAATCGCACAAATGCACTAGGGTTCCAGGATAAAGATGACGCCAAGCAGGTGATCATCGATGATCCTACCGATAGTGATCTGGTTAAGTCTTCGTAAACCGGCACGCTCCCCGGTTTGTTATACTGACGCTATGACACTTAAAAAATATACAGACGGTAGCTACAATGCGGTCGGAACTTATGCAAAAGGGAAAAATAGTATCGATGTCACACTTGGTTTGAGCGATGACGCAATCTCGAGTGTGACTGTCGTACCAATGGCAACGATTAAAATGTCACTTGGGCTTCAGAAGAAGTTCGCTGTCGCTATAGCGGACGAAGTCGTCGGACGACCGATCGACGAGGTGCATCTTGATCGACTTGCAGGATCAAGCCTGACAACGCAAGGATTTAACGAAGCTGTTGAAAAGATTAAGGCCCAAGCTTCTCGTTCATAAGAACGGCTATAGTCTCCTACCCTGCTATTATTGATAGATGAAAAAAGTCCCGAAACCACTCCCGGCTCACATAGTCCCCTACGCATTTGATTTTCGTTGGGATAATGAACTCGTGTGGAAACTGAAGGTTGATACAGAAGTCATGCCGGTCGATGAACTGTTGTGGCACTTCGACGTTTCTTGGCTGCATACAGAGGGTGAAAGGTTTAGCCTGACTCCAGCAGGTATCATGCAATACCCAGACCTATATCCGCAGCAGTACGAGCGTACTATGCAAAGCGATACACCATTCCCAATAGATGTTATGGAAAACAAAGGCCGTTGGCTGATCATGGATGGGTTGCATCGATTGATGAAATTGACCCATGGTGGAGCAACGACTGTTGTCGTTCGAAAGATATCTCGAGATTTAGTTCCGCAAATAGAAATTAATTAAAAAGACACACAAGGAGGCTTGTGTGTCGGTGTGGGGCCTGAATGATCCGTCGTCATTCAGGCCCCTGCTGTGGTTTATTGCTGTGCTACATCTTTTTCGCTGTCGAAGTCCTCACGTCTCGTCGATCCGGCCAGGCCAAATACGATGGTGACGAGCAGGAGAACAACGGCGCCGATGACCGCAGGCAGGATAAACATCCATGCTGCGCTTGCTGCTCGTATACTTACGCATTCGAGTTCGAGCGATTCCGGGTTAGCAGTGCTACGCGACGGCGAAGGCGAGGTGACACCCTCTTTCTTCGTAATCGTGTCGCCGTTCTCGTCAACGTAAGTGATCTCCATAGAACCTGGAGAAAACCACGCGTTCGAGCCGTCGATAGGGAGTGAAATGATATCACTCGCACAGCTGCACGGTCCTTTATCGTTGTATTCTTGCGTGTAAATCTCGTTGTACTTCGTCGACCAAAAAAGGCCAAACGTCAGCGCAGCAATGATTACAGCAAGAACGACGGATGATACAAGGTTCATCTTCACGCCGATCTCCTCTCAGATGGTTTTTCGTGAATGAATTATTACATTATAGCATAATAATTATAAAAAGTCAATGAGGTATAATCGAGGTTATGGTAAAGAAAACAAAACAACAAGATGAAAAAGCACCGTGGTGGCTTATTCCTTCGATGATACTTAGTTCACTTGCATTTCTGGGGGCGGGCATTTATATATTCGCGACATGGATTCCACTGCTTCAAAATGATGCACAAGTAAAAGAGCGCAGCGCACAGACAACTGCAGTTGTTCTAAGCGAAGATGAAGGGTATTTGTTCTCGGCAAGCCGTGGTGGATCACGGGTTAGATTAGCGCAGGTTGAATACGATGTCGCAGGTAAAAATTACGCAGCTAATGTCGTACTTCTGAGGGGTAATAATGTCGGCGAAACAGTTGATATTCTGTATTCCATGGACGATCCATCGAAAGCAACGACTGAACAGACAAGCGGCAAGGCAACTAGTGGTCTTGTGATAGGCTCACTCTCTGGTTTACTTGGGCTTGGTGGCGTGCTTGGTCTTGTTGCTATCGCCTTTTTTGCAATAAAACAAAAAAAATAACCGTACTCGGTCAGCGAGCCCTTTCGGGCGGTGGTGCTACTGGAGCACCGGCACATTCAGGTCTCTTGCGAGACGCTTGAGTGTGGTTCTGATGTTGAACTGGTGGAGCGGACGGAACTTCGCCATAGGGCGACCAGCCAAACCTTCTGGAGTTGTCATGACGACAGTCTCTGTGGTCTGTTCCTCGGCGCTGACGTGCATGTTAGACACGTGGTAAAGACGTGACGTCTTCTTGTCAGGCGAGGTTTGCTGGATGGTGTATCCCTGGATGACTCCCGAGACGATGTACGCAGTGCCATCCTTCGCGCGCTGTTCATAACGTGAGCGAACAGAAAAGTTCGCTTCAACGCTACGACGCAACTTGCGGAAGTAATACTGCTTCTGCACATCTCCGACGAAGATCGCTACGATCAGCGACAACACGAAGATATGAGATACGCACAGGATCACGAATCCTGCATTGGGCTTCTCAACCGCGATGGGTATGAACTGCACCGTCAGTATCACGACGTTCATGACCACGAAAGCCGTGAACAGAACGATTGATACCAAGATTGTCCACTTATTTCTAACAAAGAACATCTTGTTTATTTCCTTCCGGGATTGTGTACAAGAATAGTTACATTATAGCATATTTATATAAATAAGTCAATTTATGCTTATGTTCTCAGTCAAAGTTGCGGCGATATTCACGCTTGGGTGAACGTTGTTTGTGCTGAGGTTTCCATCCCCTGTGCGCATGGTGTCTGCCGGGTGTGTGGCTGTTTCTGTATGATGCTGCAATTTGGTTCATAAAATCGACGCCAAAGTGTGTTGCGAGCTTTGAAAGTGCCGCGATTTCTTTGCGTTTGTGTGGAGCGATCGTCTCAAGGCTAATGCTGTTACTTGCAAGCGACATTACTTGCCTACGTACTTGCGGGAATGGAATGCTTGGAATGCGTTTCGAATGTGAACCAGATAATGTCCGTCGTTCTTTTTCGAGTTGTTCGTAGATCCATTTAGCAAGTGCTTCTTGGAAAAATTTCTGGTTTTGGCGAGTATTTTGCGTCACCGGAATGCCGGCGCCTTCAAAGACTTTCTTGCCTGCGCGAACTTGTTGTCGAATAACCAACCCACCCATCCGTGGATCAAATACCATTTTGCCGCGCTTGGTTGTAAATTGTTCTGGCGATAGGTCAATCAGCCATTCCGTGTTCACTGCTGTAATACTTTGTACGAGATGTAATGTCTGAAGTGTTCCATCGCGAGTTGGAACTTCGAGGTCAAACGGTGTTCCCGCAACTAATACGGGATTACGGACAACGGTCGTTCCTGAAAGCTCGCGTACAACCTGCGTCGCGACATGGGTAGCGTTCCCCTTCTCGTCAATTGTCCAAAGTTGGTCGATTTGTCCCGCAACAATACAGCGCATCAGGAAGTCCTGTTCAGATTCGGCGATTGGTGTCAGAAGTGTGTCATCAACGTCGATATCGCTGAGGTCATTACCAAGGCGTTGCATCGTTTCGCGTGCTTTGACGACGTTCTTGATAATAATACCCAGGTCTTCGAAGTCATCAGGATTAATGTTTGGAAGTGCTAAAAACAGATCGTATTGTGCCAGTAAATCTGATTTCTTCTGTTTTGTATATTTATGCCAACCTGTGTAACGCGTGCCACCTTTTGCAATACCGCCGACTTCTTGGATCGCGATAATTGCTGCAAGTTTTGTTTGGACATCATTTCCGTATAGTTGCGACTCAACCAGCATGCGCGCATAACTCGATTCAACCGGGTATTTCTCCATTCTGCGTCCAATGCTGGTGACGTCACCTTGATACGTCATAGCACCAAGTGCGATAAGCGTTTGCTTGGCGCGGCGAATCGCAGCCTTGCTCGGGTCATGATAAAAGTCGAGTTGCTCGATATCAATACCTACGTTTGCAAGACGTAAGGTGAGGCGATCGATGTGCTTTCGCAAGATTTCCGGTGTGCCGTATTCAGGACGATCTTCAAATTTTAGACATGGCATCACGTCGTATGGCGCAAGAATATACTCACCTTCTTTGGTGCGCCCAGCACGACCAGCGCGTTGCAGTGAATCAGCTTGAGAGATTTGAGCAATGAATAATCCTTCAACTCCGTTTCTAACCTCGCTTCGTCGTTCAAGGCCGCTATCAATCACGACATCGATATCATCAATCGTGACACTTGTCTGGGCAATGTTTGTCGCAAGAATCACTTTACCCTGTGGGTAGCTTGCAAATGCCGCTTGTTGAGCTGTTGCTTCTAATTGAGAGTGCAATGGAATGATGGGAATTTTCGCCGCAGTCGCCTGTTTTTCAATCGCTTCAGTGACTGCCTGGATTTCTGATTTACCCGGAAGAAATACCAACATGTTGCTGGTCGTCGTTTTCATCTTTTCCATGATTTCGTGAATAACATCTGTTCCGACGCGCTTTTTGACATCAAAGCTGCGACCAGGAACCGTAATAACTGCTGTTGTACCAAAATATTCCGCAAGCGGTGCGGTGTCAATTGTTGCGCTCATGATCACAACCTTAAACTGTGCGTCTTCTTGGCAGCGTTTCTTTGCCCATGCGATGAGGACTTCCATGTTCTCGTTCCACTCGTGGACTTCGTCGAGGATCAGCACTTGGCGGTCAACGGTACCGGCACCGGTTAATTCACGAACTAATTGTAGTCCATCGGTACAGTATAAGATTTGTGTGCCCGGATTATCGTCGCGCTCGTGTGCGGTACGGTACCCGATTAAATAATCTGCGTTATCACCAGTGCGTGTTGCCCATTCTTCGCGAACACGTTTCGATAAGTTGCGTGCTGCCAAAATGCGTGGCTGCGTGACAATAACTTTTGTGTAGCCGTGATCAGCTAAGTACTGTGGAACTTGGGTACTTTTACCTGCTCCGGTTTCGGCGGTGATAATAGTGACTTGGTTGGCGTCAACGGCGTCAGTAATCGCCGTGTGAAAATCAAAAATTGGTAAATCAGTGATAAAGCTAGATTCGGGAATCTCCATGCCTTCATTGTACTGTACCTTAAGCGTTTCGTGTATGACTCGTACGGGATTATACTAGAAGTAATGGCAAGTTATGATCCACCTACCCCACCGCGCAAGCGTGTGAAGAAACCAAAGCCGGTGCATTACGCTGAAGACTTTGGTTTAGACGTGACGTCTGGCGACGATGATATGTTTCGTTGGTTTCTATTATCGTTTCTTTTTGGAAAGCCAATTCAATCAACAGTTGCCGCAAATACGTGGAAAATATTTATTGAACGTAAACTGGATACACCGTGGGCAATCCTTGAAACTCCACATCGTCAACTCGTACATATTTTAGATGAGGGTAAATATACTCGGTACGATGAAGTGATGGCATATGCGTTACATCGCTGTATGGAGCGACTCATTTCAGATTATGAAGGATCCTTAGTTCTGATGTTTGACAGTAGCGAAGATGAAGAGCAATTCTCGAAACGCCTTCAGACATTATATGGAGTCGGTCCAAAGACGGCCGAGATTTTTATGCGCGAGACAGAAGAACTGTTTGCGCGCCGCCTAGAATAAATCAGGGTGTTGCTTCAAGAGAGCTGCAAGTTGAGCAGTATTCTTTGCCAATGTTTTGTTGGTGCTATCGACATTTTCAGGAATTGATTCTAGGTCTTGATAGTCGACTTTGTGCATTGCCTCTCCATTCCAATACGACGACGCTGAGGCTGGAATCGTAAACCCAACATCATTTAAGGCTTGTAATGTATCTGCCGTAATTTTATGTGCGCCGTCTTCATTCCCTACAACAAGTACCGCAGCAACTTTCCCGTATGTAAGGAGGCGTCCTTTGTCATCTGTCTCACCCAATTCAGCATCAAGTCGTTCAATGATTCTGAGTGCCACACTCGACATCTGCCCTACCCATGTAGGTGTTGAGATGATAAAAATATCTGCGTCGAGCATTTTTGCACGTAGTTCAGGCCAGTCATCACCTGGCCCCATATCAGTTTCGACGCCGGGTTTAATGTTGTAGTCAACCGCGCGGAGGATTTCATTTGTCACGCCATGTTTTTCAAGTTCAATCGTCACATCACGTGCAAGTTTTTCGGATGAAGACGCTGCTGGTGACGGTTTCAGCGTACATACAAGCGTCAGTGCTTTTAGGGTAGTTGCTTCAGTGGACATCGGGCCCTCCTTATCATTTCTCTCTACTCTTATTATACAATAGGGCTATGAGTCATCATCCACCCTCTATCGAATCGGTCGCAAAAGCGCTTATTATCAACGAACTTCGTCAAGTATTAGTGTTGACGGTTGGTGAATATGAAAAACATCCCGAAAAATCATTCAAACCAGATCTACCAGGTGGACTGGTTGATCCTGGTGAAACCGAGCGCGATGCGGTGATTCGTGAAATACACGAAGAGGCCGGTATTACAGTTGCTGCCGCAGACACGCACTTGGCGTATACTGAAACAAAATTCTATGCTGATGAAAACAAATCGGTTTCAAAATCTTTATATATCGTCGCCCTGTACCAGACGCCAGAAGTGATGATTAGTTGGGAGCATAGTGCGTACGAGTGGATTAACCTCGATGAGCTACTGCAGACAAAAACATTTAGGCCATTTTATGCCAAGGCTATCGCATACAGTCTCGAACATGGATTGATAAAAACTAAGTGATTATTTTAATCCATACCTCAAAGACGATGCGACCACCTGCAGATGAGGCAACTCCTGGATTAACTAAACCTCTGCTTTTAGAAAAGGCAGTTGAGCTGCAAGCATATACAAAGACACTCGCCTTGAAAGATGTCGAAAAAACGATGCATGTTTCCGAAAAACTCGCACAGACTACGCGCGATTTGATTCAGAGTTGGACGGTGAAGCCTGTCAACCAGCGCGCTGCAGTCGATAGCTTTCTTGGTGATATTTATAGTGGCATGCAAGTTGGACAATGGTCTGATCAGGACCGTAATTATGCGCAAGATCATTTAAAGATTCTGTCGGGACTATATGGCGTCTTGCGTCCGCTTGATGGTATTTTCCCTTACCGCCTGGAAATGGGCTATAAGTTTCCCGATCCTGCATATAAAAACCTCTATAAATTTTGGGGTGATTCAATCCTAAAAACACTCCCTGTTGGAGTTTCAGTGGTGGATCTTTCTGCGGTTGAGTATGGTAAGACTGTGACGCCACACCTCGATACTTCATTGGTGATTACTCCCCGCTTCTTGACGATTAGTCCGAAAACAGGCGAACCAACTTTTGTCGTCGTGCATGCAAAAATTGCCCGTGGAGCTTTTGCGAGTTGGATGATTCGAAACCGTGTTGAGGATATCGAATCATTAAAGGATTTTGATGAAATTGGCTATGTATATAACGCCGAATTGAGTACGCACAAACAGCCTGTATTTGTATGTAAAGAGTTTGGCGGTATTGGGCTAAGTGTTCGTTTGAGTTGATTCTGCTTCCAATACGTCCCACGCTTGTCGCATTTCAACTCTTTCGGCCGGAGTGTAGTCGGTATACTTGTCGAGCATATACTTCTTTTCCCATGTCGTAACCTCGCGAACCGTATAGAGGCCTTTGAGGTATACGCCGACTGGAAGTAATCCCGTTTCACCGTCTTTATTTTCGACAAGAGGTTCAACTCCATACGTATCTTCAAACTGCATCGCAACCGCACCTTTGTAGGGAGCGACAAACCCAAACTGCCGATCTGCGTAGTCTGTCCACAGTTCTTCGCCAGTAACAAAAAGTTTTGTTCGTCCACGGGCTATACGACCAAGTTCAGTCACTTGTTTGTGGTGGATAGCAATATCAAGTTCGGTGCTCTCTTTAATGATGCCGCGCATAGCATCTGCCAGATGGGCACGCTCTGGATCTGCTTCAAATATTTTCAATAAGTTTTTTAGTTTCTCGCTCGCTTCGTGAATAGTGGATTTATCGTAGCGCTCTTGATTGCCCGTGCCAATATTTGTAAAAGCAGCTGATGCTCGCTCGAGTTTTTTATAGTGGCGGTCACTCATGTATTGAGCTGGTCGTCTGCGGAGACTTTCAAGGATGTGGGTATCATCGAGTATGCCGGGAACGTCAACCCATAAAGCGGCAGAATCTTGGGTAAGGCCTCTATCTGTACGTTGTATCTCACTTTTTTCAAATCGCCGTGGAAGTTCACTCATATGCATTTAGGGTACATGGATAATGATTGGTGTGCAACTTTATCTAGAAAAAGTAAAACCCCAAGGCAAATTAAAAGGACGGTACCCAGTCTGCACGAATGCAAACGGGTACCGTCCAATTGAGGTCGGTTATACACATCTATGCGGAAACCTCAGGTCGCATATATGGTGCTGATGGCCTATCAGCGGAGGGTTCTTGTTACTTGGCGGCGGTGCCCAAGTAGATGTTACACGTCGAGCCCTCGGGGCACTTCGATGTTGCATCCTGTACACCCAGCCAGAAGTGCGTCTGGTCGCCGTAAAGCGGGACGCTCTTGCTGTACCGAGCCTGGTTGGCTTCGGTGTCCAGCTGGAGCTGGTTCTGGGCATTGGCATTGGTACGAGTTGTCTTGTCGCGCGGCTCGGTCGACGTGACGTCGAAGCGAACGTTGGTGCAAGTGAACTTGTTGTCTTTCTCGCCCGGCTTCTCGGGGTCGCTCCATCCGGAGTTACCCGATCCGCAGAACAAGTCGACGTTGTAGCCGGTGCGCACACGGATGGATTCCATGAACGCGGCCGACAGCAGTTCGTTGAGCTTCGCTTCTTCGGCCGCGTCCTTCGTCTTCCAGATCGAGTCCGGAATCTGCTTCATCGCGGTCTGCATGGCGTCGGTGATGGCGGGGCTGAAGTTCTCCCTCAGCATGCCATTCCAGCCATCGGATGCGAAGTTGGAGCTGCCGGCGACTGCATCCGAGGTGTAGCAGTCGTACTTGTTGCAGAGTTCGGCGAACTTGTCGAGTCCGTCCTTACCCTGGTTGAGCTGCCAGAAGGCGTCGACCTGGACGAGAACGGGTGTGTTGTCGGAAGTGACGGCTTCGATCGGTGTGACCTGGTCTCCCAGGCCTGCGACGCTGCCGTCGGTGATGAGGAAGTTGCGCGGTCCACAAGGGACGTAGTGCGCTTCCTCACCCGTGTTCAGAGTCACGCTCTCGTCGGGGTAGACGGTGTCGTGAATCTTCGCGTCGTTGCCTGCTTCGCCGTTTCCTACGACCCACCCGCACATGCCGGTGGGCGTCGAGACGGAGCTACAGCCGGTCAGGGATATTGCAACAGTTGCTGCAAGTGCCAGACCGATGGCGATACTGCCAAAACTTTTCTTCACTTTTCTCCTTGGTTGTTGATGTTAAAGCTGGACGCTTGGATTCGGACTTTACTGCTGTGATGTAGCCGGGATTGCGGTGCTGATCTCGAGCTGGTGGGTTGCTTTCACAACCCGGTCGAGGACTGCATCGGTGACCCGCTCGGATTCGCTGCGGAATGTGCCAGCGGTGTCGACGTAGAGCGCATCGAGGATGGCGTTCTGCTTGTCCGATTCTTCCATCGCCTTGAGGACGCCTTCGGTCTGCCTGATGTAGGCATCCCGCATGACTTCGATCGTTTTGGCGACGAGGATCGGTCGGCTGTTCGCTTCCACGATCAGCGGCACGGTGACGGCGGCGAACTCAGCGTACTGCTGAAGTGCCTGGTTCAACGTGGCGCGGAACGCTTCGTTAACCTCTGTCATGTCTTGCGACCGGCTGAGTTCGTGGATGTCGATCATGGTCTGCAGCATCAGCGGCAACGTGACGTCCTTGGTAAGGCCGATGTTGCTGTAGATGCCGATGTTGAGCGAGATGTTGGCACGCGTCTTCGGCGCATCCGTCCACCCCATGAACAGGCGCGTCTTGTACCCGGAAATCCGGGCGGTCAGGTTCTGTATGAGGTCAGCGCGCTTACTGCGAGCTTCGCTGCTGTCGTAGTCGTCACCCTTCGGAAGGGATTCGAGTTCTTCAGCGGCGAGGTCGATGATGAGCTCCATGACGGCGATCTTGTAGATCACGCCATCGAGCTCTGCATCAGTGGCCTCGTACTTTGTCTGGTAGTACGCGATGAGGTCGGCAACCTCGATCAAGTTCTGATCGAGGCTCGATTCCGCACTGTTGACTTGTGACTGGATGGATCGTACATCGCGCATGAACTGCCGCCAGAAGGCAGCGGTTCCGCCGAAGATTCCGAGGAATCCGCGACGTGTCTGCTCGTACTTCGCGACGAACTTGGGGTCCGCCGTGTTGTAACGGTGATGAACGCCATCAAGCGTTTTGCCGAGGGTGCGGACGATCTTGCCGATCTCGCTGTTCTTGTTGATCTTGATGTCCTCGAAGGCCTTCTTGACGAGGTCGTTGAGGCCGGTCAGGACGTCTGATCCGAAGGTTGCGATGATCAGCGTGTTGCCGAGCATTGCCTGGTAGGTGGACTCCGCCTCTTGACGAGCCAGCTTGATCGAGTCGCCTCGCAGCATGTCCTTGCAGACAAGTTTTTGACGCATGTCTGCGGTGGCTGCGAAGTTGGCGATTTCGCCGGACTTGACGTTCGGACGGGTGGTGAGCTCTGTGCTCATTATTTCTCCATTCATTGGGATACGAGAGGGTTATTTGTAACGTTCGGCTGACAGGACTTTGGTTTGCATCGTGAACTCAAGCATGAGCCCTCGATTGTTGCGCTTCACGCTCTGTCGAATCGAGTCACTCAACGCCGTGACGGCTTCAAGTGCATCTTGTCGCGTAGCGCGTGCGTCATCAAAGTAGTCATCGTTCTTCAGGGAGTCGATGTATACATCAACGACCCTTTGGACGATACTGAGATGCTTTTCGAATGCCTGAATTGCCACCTCGTCGTGTCGCTTCTGCGGCTGGAGCCGTGTGAAGTACGCTTCGGTGTGGCGACAGACATTGTTCACGGCATCTACCATGGGGCTGTCGTGCTCCGGAATACGTTTGACCTGGTTCATCAGTCGCCTGATAGGTTCATTCAAACCGCCGGGCGCTGTATAGCGCACTTGGGTGTGAGTTCTCCTTTGGGCGACACGAAGTGTAATGAGTGTGCCCGCGCCAATGACGAGGACAATAACCACTCCTGCAACCCATATGAACCACGATCCTGCGTCTGCGGTAGCAGGTGGCGCAATCGACTCTGGGTTGAGTCGTTGCCAGTCGTGCACGTTGCGAGCAAACGTGATGAGTGTCTCGACAGAATTCGTCGACACGGTATCAGCACGCTTCATGAGCTCGTCGGCAGTACCAGATGGCAGAATCGACGCGGCTGCATCGAACTGGTCACCAATGGCAACACCAACGATACGCTCGTCGTCCAGACCATTACTGATCTGATCGGCAAGTCGACTCGCGGCCTCCGTTGTGAGTGTCGGGTCCTCGGGAAGCATTACGAGCACGATGTTATCGTTGTCTCGCAGCTGCTCCATCAAGGTCGACGCAGTGTCGGAGGTGGTGCCGTCTGTGCCGGTGGCGACGTATACAGAGGCTTCTTGCAAAGCATCGACGATACGGTCGACATCGGGTGACGCGCTCGCGGGAGATGACACACTAAGTGCGAGCATCAACCCGAGAGGTACTGCCATGAGTCTCCTCATCGTGTTCCTTTCTAATGGTGAAATGAGTAAAGTCGAATTGTTCAAGGTCTATACTTGCACACAAAAAGTAGCACCTAAGTGCTACCTCCGTATACAGTGGACATAATTATAGTACAAAATGCATGATAAGTCAATTATTCATCAGGGGTCAATTGTTGCGAATGTGTTATTCGAATGTGCTTTAGCTTATACTTATTTTATAAGGAGAATTTCATGTCTAAACTATATATTCCCGTTCTTGCCGGAACAAATCGGGAGCAACGAAAAAGCATTTATGCTGCCCGCCTCGTTGCGGAGGTCGGTGCAACATTTGATGAAGTCGAAACCGAGTTAATTGACCCGAAAGACTATTACTTTCCTGGTGATGGAAATGATCCAGAGGGCAAGGATCCGCGATACACAGCAGTGACCGAACGCGCGGAAGGATTCTTTGTGGTATTCCCGGAATACAACCACAGCTTCCCTGCTACGTTGAAGCGAATGCTCGACAGTGAATTACAAAACTATGTTCACAAGCCGGTTGCATTTGGTGGAGTATCCAAAAGCCAATGGGGCGGCGTGCGAGGAATCGAATCACTCGTCAGCTCTGTACGCGAGATGGGGTTGGTCGCAACCTTTACTGATATGCAGTTCCCTAAAGTACAAGAATTATTCGATGATGAGGGTAAACTTTTAAATGAAGATTACCGCGAATATGTCAAAGGTGCCTGGGTCGAACTGATTTGGATGACGAAAGTAATGAAATACGGGCGTGAAAACGTCGAAAGCAAACATCACCCGGCGAAATAACTAGACGGTTGCGAGTGTTTTTGTGTCGTGTGTGAGGCCAAGGTATGTGATATGCAGAATCATAGCAGTGTGTGTCCGACCTAGATTTAATGCATAAGCTCTTGGGAATGAGCCAAACTTGTTAATCAGACTAGGGATAAGATTCGCTTCAAGAAAATGCGGCACACCGTCTTCGTTAAAGCGGACATCAATGCGACCGTAGTCGCGGGCACCAAGTGCTTGAAAAGCTTCGATAGCAAATGTAGTTAGTTTCAGATGTTCGATCGGATCGGTTACCTCGAGGATAGTTTCTGTATCCATATGTTTGACCATATTGCTGAGCATTCGGTCACCGTTGCTGTCTTCATTTGCAACTAGCTCAATAGGCATCGCTGTAAGTTGTCTGGTCTTTGCGTCTCTTATAACGGCAATGCTAAATTCACGTCCTCTAAGATATGTTTCTACAAGTGCATCTGCAACCTGCACTCTATGAACAGTGCTGATTTTACTTTGCAGCTCACTCAGTGTATGCACGACTGAGAATTCATCAATTCCTTGCCCGCCGCCTTTGTCGCTAGGCTTTACGAAAAGTGGAAATGTTAGGTCGCCTATATCATTCATCATGGCATCTCCACGGCGTGCAATATGAAAATCAGCCGTCTTTACACCGTGTCGCTTCATACGCTGCTTTGCGAGATCTTTGCTGGTTTGAAGTTGGTGAGCATGTTGACCCGATCCGGTATGACGAATGCCATTACTTTCAAGCGCGTGACTCATCCATACAACTGGCGCATCATCGTGGCTGTCGTGTATGTAGTTTATACCTAAGAATACGAGATCTGGATTACGAGCGATAAGTGCATTAAGATCGGCGGTGTTATCGATATTTGTTAAAACAACATCGGTGTATTGTGTGTGTAAAACATCGACAATTGCTCGTGCAGACTCTTCACCCATTGAGCTAAAGTGTTTAAAGTTTGAGCGTACTACTTCGATGCGCATCGTAATTTTTGGCGCGGCAAAAATATTGTCTGTGTGTGACATGTAAAATAATTCCTTTTTGTTAGGTTGTTTTTATGTAGAAGCTGGAAAGACGCCCAGAACTAAAAGAAAAAGTTGGGAGTGACGAATGACACGTTCTATTACGTATAATTATGTCACAGAAAATAACATTTCGCAAGCGACAAGCTGGCTTTGATCTGTTATAATGGTCAGGTTATGATCTCTGATATTACTATCTCTGAAAAATCTTTTGGACCAAAATCGCTCATGTCGAATGTGCGCTTTACTATTAATGATGGCGAAAAAATCGGCGTTATTGGACGTAACGGTGTCGGCAAGTCTACTCTGTTCGGCATTCTTGCTGGTGATGACAAAGACTTTACTGGTGACATCGTGTACAAGCCCGGCGCGGTTATTGTTGCCACGCAACAGGAATACCACGACGTCGGTGACAAGACGGTGCTTCAGTACGTCTTACAAGGTCTACCAGAATACTCTGGCTTGAGCCACATCATCGAAACTTACCCAGAAACTATGGGTGACAACATGAAAAAGATTAACGAATATAGCGAAGCGCTGGTTCGATTCGACGACAAGGGCTTTTACCAAATCGAAGAACAAATCGAGCGTGAGCTTGCGAACTTCCAGTTGCCTGACGTTGCACACCGCGCCTTCTCTACTCTTTCTGGTGGACAAAAGCGCCTCGTTGAAGTCGTTAAGATTATGCACTCTGACGCTGACCTTGCACTCGTGGACGAACCTACAAACCACATGGACTACGTTGCAAAAGACCAGTTTATTGAATGGTTAAAAGGTGCGAAAGAAGCAACGCTACTGATTACCCACGACCGCGACGTTCTTCGTGAAGTTGATCGTATTGTCGAACTTAAAGACGGTGGATCACAAAGCTTCAAAGGCAATTACGATGCATACTTGAAACAAAATGCTGTCTCAACCGGAAGTCAGATGAACGAATTCGAAATGATCGAAAAGCGTATCGTGAACCTGAAATCAAAGGTTATCGAATACCAACGATTCAAGGAAAAATCTCGCCACGGCGGCACGATTCAACGGTTTAAGCGTCTCGAAGAAGAAGGCCGTAAGGAATTGGCCGAACTGCAGACCCGCGTTAAGCCAACTTTCTGGATCGATAAAGATTCAGTCGATAACCTCAACTACAAAGTCGCTGCACAATACGATAAGTTCAAGGCGAAGAATGTTCGCATCAACTTGAAGTCAGACGAATCACGTAGCAAGCACGTACTTATTTCTGCACGTGATTTAAGCCTTGGATACGACAAGCCACTCTTTAAAGACATCAACATCGACCTCCGTGAAGGTGAAGCGATTGAATTCCGTGGACGTAATGGTGCGGGTAAGACAACGCTTATTAAAGCAATTCTTGGCGATGAGTCAGTCACGACATACGGCGGCGAACTGGAACTTGACACCCAGGTCCGCGTCGGTATTTACGAACAAGAGGTTTCATCAACCTACTTTGAAATGCCACTCGAAGACGCTATTGAAAAAATGTACCTCTCAAAGAACCTATCTATTTCAACAACTAAAATTCGTTCAATCATGAGTGACTACCTCTTTACTGAAGGCGATGGCAAAACTCCAGTGAAACGTTTGAGTGGTGGTCAGAAAGCTCGTTTCCAACTGATTGCGATGCTTGCAAACGATCCGCAACTACTGATCCTCGACGAACCAACGAACCACCTCGATCTTCCAAGTGTCGAGGAGCTTGAAACAGCCCTTGCGAAGTACTCTGGTGCAATCATCTACGTCAGTCACGATGGCTACTTCCGCGATAAGCTTTCGGGTGAAGTATTAAAGATCGGCGCGCAGTAACGCCCGGTATTTATGGGTAATAAAAAACGACTCACATCATGCGAGTCGTTTTTTATTTAGGCGTTCTTAAGTTTTAGGCTCTTAAGTTTCTTTTTTAGAAGACGCTTGCGTGCCGCGCCGTGCCAGTTTTTGTGCTTAGCCATAGTAAATTATCATCCTTTACGCCATTTTAGAGGCACAGTTATCAGTTGTTGTTATTAACTTATGGCTTATTATACCATAGTTTAGCGGTTTGCACCTCTATAATTTGGTACTTGGACGCAAAGTGCTATAGTTAAACTATGAGTAAATACATCTTCAATAAGTTTCGAATTAAAGACAAAATTGCAAAAGCAGAACTAACGCGTGCACACGGAATTATTATTCTTTTAAGTCTCGCTATGATGGGCCTTTTGGCGCTTGGTACATTGGTTGATCTTGCACTTGATCCATGGCTTTCATTTGCGGTTATCATCCTTCTTGGCGTTGTCGTACTCTTTTCATTGTCGGTTGTACTGACCACGATGAAAAAAACGAAATAATGACGTCCTCTCAATCATCTCAGGAATATATTCCAGGCGTTTGCAATATTGGTCCCGATGAACGAGCGAAGCGACTGCTTGTTGGATACGGTGGTACTATCGTCACTGTCTTGATACTTATATTCTTGATCGTTATAGATGCACCCGCGCCTTGGCGACTTGTGACGGCAGTTCCGATTTCAATTGCTGCGATGGGATTCTTGCAAAACCGGCTTCACTTCTGTGTTGGCTTTGGACTAAAGGGTATCTTCAATGTCATCAATAGCGCAGGTATAACCGACAATGTTGAACTTGAGGCATTTCGTAAATTAGACCGCCGTAAAGCGTTATATATCTTGATTCAATCTGGGCTGACTGGTATTGTCGTCGCAACTATATTTGCCTTCGTGTAATCAATAAATTGTGAGTAAAAGAAAAGGCCCCTTTCATGAGGGCCTCTTCTGTAACATTGGTTACTCGCGATTCTTATCGCTGATCACCGGGTCTGAGAGTCGCATACCTGCTTGCGGTGACGATGAGCTTGACGGTTTGTTGGGTGTACATATATTCCCTCCTTCGTTTAGCTTTACCCTTTTATTATACGCCCCTTTTTCCTAGGAATCAAAAACGCACCCCATATTGAGGTGCGCCTTTGACTGTGCTGTAAAACGACTTAGCGTCGAACTTGCATAGGAACGAAAGTGAAAGCTTTTCCGCTTGCACCACCACGACCAGTACGACCGATACGGTGAACGTAGTCTTCGTAGGTAGCAGGTTGTTCGAAGTTGATAACGTGTGACACGTTAGGGATGTCGAGTCCACGAGCAGCAACGTCTGTTGCGACCATGATGCGGACGCGGTTGTCTTTGAATGACTTCAAAGCGCGTTGGCGTTGTGATTGAGACTTGTTACCGTGAATGGCAACTGAGGTCATACCACTTTGTTCAAGGTGGTCAGAAAGACGTTGGACGCCAAACTTAGTTTCACCGAAAACAAGTACTTTTTCGAAATCAGATTGTGAAAGCATGTCGATAAGCAGTTCAAGTTTGTGATCTTTGTCACGCGCTTCAACGATATCTTGTTCAACGTGTTCGCTGGTATCTGATGTACGTACAGAAACTTCAACAGGATCATTAAGGAATGTGTTTACCAATGATTGAATAGTTGGAGTGATTGTCGCGCTAAAGAACATTGTCTGACGGTCACGAGATGTTTGGTCAACGATTTCGCGGATGTCGTTAATGAATCCCATGTCGAGCATACGGTCAGCTTCGTCAAGAACAAGGTATTTCACTTGGTCAAGTTTTAGCTCACGACGTTGCATAAGGTCCTTCATACGTCCTGGAGTACCAATGATGACATGTGGACGGCGGCGTAGGTCACGGATTTGACGTTCGATGTTCATTCCACCAACAACAAGTGCAGAGAAAAGGCGCATACCACGTGAGAATTCACGGAATTGTTCATCAATCTGAACAGCAAGTTCACGGGTTGGAGCCATGATCAATACTGAGTTGAAATCTTGTGTGTTGCGGATCTTTTCAATAATCGGAAGGATAAAGGCAGCTGTCTTACCAGTACCAGTGTTCGCAAGTCCAATAACGTCACGACCTTCAAGGATGTGAGGAATTGCTTGGTCTTGGATGGCGCTAGGGATTTTGTAACCCTTTGCGATAATGTTCGCTTGAACATCAGGACTGAATGCAAAGTCCATGAATTCGTGCTTTGATTCGTATACAACTTCTTCAGCCTTTGTGACTGCTTTGTTGATGAATTTGCTTGGGTGGATGTAAGCACCACGGCGTTGTCCGCCGCCGCCTGAACGGCCACGACTTTGGTTGTTTCCACCGAATGAACGGTGTCCTGGACGTGCACCACGAGGTGCTGTTGATCGATTTTGGTATGGCATGAAGCTATAGTTCCCTTTCTGGGATATAAAAAATTATCTGCATAGCAGACGAACAGTGAGAACCTTTTGATATCTCATTAGGTACAAGTCTTTATCAACTAACCATGAGAGGCGGTATCCATTCGGATGCGTATACAATCATTATAGCACAAGCTACTTTGTTTGTCTAGTGGTTCGGCGCCTTTTCGGCTGTGGCTTCTTGCGTGCATTAGTGATGGTGCGCTTGAATTTCTTTTCAGCTTCCACGTCAGCAAACCGTGCAAGTGGGCCATGTGAGATAACAGGGTTCTTTGATTTTTCGTCCATCTCTTTAATTAGATCCACTGCAGCTGTTTCGATTAACCATTCGCGACCAGGTGCTGTTTCGCCGATTGCAGTGATATGCCAGAGACTTTCGCCTACTTTCGTTTCTTCAGTGATTTGTAATTGGCTCACGAGTAGAAGTGGACCACTAGGGAGACGATCATTTGCTTTTGTGATCAGGTTCTGCCCCTTCGCAAGATCTGTGACGAATAGCTCCAGTGCGATTGAGCGAATCCCTTTTGGTGTAATCCGAATCCCCTGAATCGCTTGGTTGTTTACCCAGGTGATTTCGCCGTTAAGCTCGCGAATACGAGTAGATCGAAGGGTGACACGTTCCACGACGCCTTGGATATCAAATGGCACCACCTTAATGTGATCACCAACACCATACCACTGCTCGATCATCATTGCTCCCCCACTTACGACATCACGTAAGATGGGTGCTAATGATGCACTGAGGATAAGTAGGAATACTGCACTTGCACCGATTAACGCGGTCGGTGGTTCATTTGGATGATCTAGCAACCACCAGAAATACAGGCTGATTACTACAAGAAAAACACGGATGAGTGCAATGCTGAGGACAAGATATGTTTCGTAGCGTCTATATCGATTTACAGTTGGTAAATCTTGGCTTTTGTCAGCGCGTGCGCCAATCGCCGCGACGACTTTACGTAAGATATACGCAATAAATCGCCCTAGAATAAGGGCGATGGTTAAACATAAAACCAGGGAAAGAATGGTGTGAATATTTAAATAAGTTTGTGCGATGTATTTGATAACATCTGTACCTTGTTCGATGTTCACTTTTATCAAGTATAGCAAGGAGCGTATAATAAGATCAAACAAGGAGGCGATATGTTGCAAGAAAGCAAAGCGTTTAGTGGATTCAGTGTAAGAGATATAACAGAGGCGAAACAGTTTTACGAGACAACACTGGGACTTACTGTAAAGGATACTGGTATGGGCCTTGAATTGCACCTTGGGTCTGAACTTATTATCTTTGTATATCAGAAGGAAAACCACGTCCCAGCTGAATTTACGGTCCTTAACTTCCCTACCGATGATATTAATGCCACGATAGATCAACTCGTCGCAAAAGGCGTTGTGTTTGAACGGTACGACGGCATGCCTGCGCCACAAGATGAACGAGGTGTGCTTCGTGGCAAAGCCGCGGGTCAAGGACCTGACATCGCGTGGTTCAAAGACCCATCGGGCAATATTCTCTCAGTCTTAACTAATTAGAACGCTGCGACAATTAAACACATTGTCACTACCGCACCAACGCCGTAGTTTAGCCAGATAAATCGACGCCATCCCCTGTTGGCTGTATGTGATGTTTTGTCTGTGATCTGCAGGTAGGGTGCAACATTTGCAATGTATGCGATACCTGCGAGGCCAACGATAAGGGCAACTCCACCTTGTGAAGCTACAGCAAACACGGCAAGTGCATATAGTATCGCGCTTAACCAAACGGTGTTCCGCGCACCAATAATCGTTGCAATAGATTTTAATTTCCCTTCACGGTCAGGTATAACGTCTTGGACTGCGCCAAATGCATGGCTCGCAATGCCCCACAAGAAGAGCGCAATCGCATATGGCCACGCCTGTGGTTGGAATCCAGTCAGCGCGAGTGCATAAATCATAGGGCCAACAAAGTGGATGCTACTGGTGATCGAGTCGAGGAATGGGATTTCCTTGAACCGGAACCATTTCATGCTGTACGCAACGACGAAAAAGATTGCAGCGACAAGTATGATTGCTGCATGTAGTGGCGACAGAGCAATGAGCGCAACAGCGAATGGAATAGTCAGAATAAGAGACGACCATATAATTGTTGGGTGGAAACTCTTTGCCTCAAGTGCGCCTTCAATACTGTTTTTGCGAGGATTGCGGATATCTGATTCGTAATCAAACACATCGTTTACGCCGTACATTAATAGGTTGTATGGAATCAAGAAAAATAATGATCCCATAAAGAATAGCGCGTCAAATCCCCCACCTAGTACGAGGTAGGTAGCCGCAAAGGGAAACGCAGTATTCACCCATGAAATCGGGCGCGATACTTTGAATAACTTGACGAGACTATTTCTCATTCTTTTCCCCTAACCTATTCCATACCAGCGGTACGATACATGCCGCATAGACCGCATAGAAGAAATCTTCAATTGGTGCACCAAGAAGATTAAAGCCAAGAATCTTTTCAGGATTGTACGCAACGATGTCGAGCAAGATGATGATCGGGTCAAATACGAGTGTGAGCAGAAGAGTACCATAGAGCGTGAACCACCATGCGAGCGGCGGTTTCTTGAGCTTCTTCGGCATGAACATAACAAGGGTTACGAGGAATAAAACGTTCAGAATAAGATATGTGAGTGTCATTATGCACGCCTCTTTTCAACGAAGCGGTAAATCAGGAGCGCCACGTATGTAAGCAGGAATAAGAAAAACACCTCCTCAATTGGGAACTCTGGAATAATGCGGTATGGCAATGTGTAGGCTGATCCCCCGTGAAAGAAAATTCCTAACTTAATCCCAAATATATCCCAAACAATAAAGAGCCAGATTGAGATTGCGAGTGTTAAGGCTGTTCGCTTAAAGTTATGAAAAAATGCCAACTTGAATTTACGATCAATCAGCACCAAGCAGCTGATTGCAATCACAAGCCCTACTAAATAAAACCACTGCATCATGTACGCTCCTCTATATGTTGGACGGGTCCGCCCTTTTTAATTCCTACAATTCGCTTATACACCAATTGCGCGCTTATAAGGCACATCGGCAATCCTATACCAGGTACTGTACTCGCTCCTACGTAGTATAAATTCTTAAGTTTTTTGCTTTTGTTTGGTGTTCGCCACATCGCACTTTGTTTTAAGAGGTGTGACATACCTAGTGCGGTTCCTTCCCATGCGTTGAAGCTATCTTTGAAATCACCTGGACCGAATGTTTCAAGGCTAACAATCTGGTCTGCTAATTTTGGTACGCCGATAGCTTTTGCAACCTGCTGAATAAATCGATCAGCAAGCTTTTTCTGGGCAACTTTAGTGATGTGTACGTCGGTTGGCAGTGGAATTAGGACGAATAGATTCTCGTGTCCTTTTGGCGCAGTTTTAGGATCGGTCGCGGTTGTACGACTGACATAAATAGAGGCAGATTCGGGGATTCGTTTATGTGAATAAATGTCAGAAAAATTCTGCTTCCATTTATCGACAAATAATAGATTGTGATGTTCCATTTGAGGTAGGCTGCCTTTAACGCCAATGTATAGCAGGAGTGCCGAGATACCGGACTCTTTTTTATTCCAATAGCTGTCTGGATAGCTGCGGGCTGTGTGATCGAGGAGGGCGGTTTCTGTGTAATGAAGATCGGCATTCGAAATGACGATATCAGCTGCAACTTCCATCCTGCCAAGCGACACACCCGTTGCGACGGTGTTGCCGTGCATAATACGTGTCACGTCGCTGTTGAGGTGGTATTCAACACCTAGCTTTTTTCCGATTCGCACGAGCAGTTCGATGATCGAGTACATGCCCTTTGCGGGGTAGAAAACTCCTTCTTTAAAATCAAGTGCGCTCATGAGGCTGTACATTGCAGGTGCCTTAAAGGGTGAAGTCCCTAGAAAAACCATGGGATATTCCAGGATTTGTTGCAGCGGTTTTGCGCGTACGAATTTTCTAACGCGTGCATGAATTGGTGTTAATAGGAGGTGCAGCATCTTGCCGCTACTATTTAGGATTTCTTTTTGTGTCAGGTCGCGTACATCAGTGAAATTTGTATAGAGGAAGTGGCGCATCGCGAGTTGATAGATCTCGTTCCCCTTTTTGACGTATGTTTCGAGTTTTTTGCCGGCACCTTTTTCGATTGCTTCGAAGGTCTTGGCGTCTTTGCTGAGCTTGCCTTCTACGGTAATTGGATCATGACTTTCAAAGAAGACTTTGTAGGCAGGCGTAAGACGTTTAATCTCAAGTTCTTTTTTCACATTCGTGTTGAAAAGTTCGAAATACTGTTTGAATACTTCTGGCATAAGATACCACGACGGCCCCGTGTCAAAGGTGAATCCGTCTTGCTTGCGTTGCCCTGCTCGTCCACCGAGTTGCGCATTCTTTTCGTATACACTGACCTGGTACCCTGCTTTTTGCAAGAGATTAGCAGTAGCGAGCCCCCCGATGCCTGCGCCGATTATAATAACTTTTTTAGGCATGCTTTTTACCTAAAGATACTTTCACGAGGAGTGCTGTTTTTTGCAGGTTGTTAATTCGAATCCGAGTCGTTAAAAGTTTGGAAGCTGGTGTAAGTTTCAATCGTTTTAATAATTGGTTGTAATACTGATAACTAAGCTCAACAGCTTTTCTGGATGACTCCGGCAGTTGAGCGATTGCTGTGCTGGCGGCCTTGAAATCCTTTTCGATGTCACGAATAATGACGGCTTTAGCTTTCTCGTCGAAAGCTTTAAATGATGATATTGGGAAGTACCAACGCCCAAGGTCGTCAGCATCAGCAGCAATATCGCGCAAGAAATTTACCTTTTGATAGGCGGCACCTAAATGACTGGCACCTTTTTCAAGTTTTTGGTAAATTTTTTCATCAGCGGTAAATACTTTTAAACACATTAACCCTACTACCTCTGCTGAACCGTAAATGTACGCTTCATAACGTTTTTGGTCGAAGGGTTTTGGGGTGATGTCCATGCGCATACTTTTAAAGAAAGGTGTAATAAGTGACGAACCAATGTTGTACATGCGGGCAGTTGTGACGAATGCCTGCACAATTGGATTAGTGCTATAGCATGTTTTAAGTGCATGTTTTGCATGTGACTCTAACTCGTTAAGCACTTCAAGCCGATCAGATCCCGTGTATGTGTCGACGATCTCATCAGCGATCCGTACAAATCCGTAAATAGCGTAAATGTGTGGACGAAGTGCGGGTTCAAAAAGTCGAATACTTAACCCAAAAGACGTCGAATAATGATTCGTAATAAGTTTGCTTGCTTCGTAGCTTGCGGCGATATACGTATCCATTACCTGTCTCGTTTCAGGCATAGGTCAATCAGATTACTAAATGCTTCACGGTGAGAGTTTTTGATAGTGAGTGTCTCGACAAGCGCGTGTGTGTGTTGCTGATAGGCAGCGATAAGATCTTCGACCGCTTGTTCGGCGCCCGTATCAACGAGAAGGTTTTTCACTACCTGTAGTTCATCGGCCTTTAATTCGTGACGTCCAAATAATGCATCGAAAGTGATACGTTGAGTTTCGTCGGCACGTTTGTAAAATTCTTCAATCAGGAATGTTCGCTTCCCCTCGAGGATGTCGCTACTGACGCTTTTGCCTGTCGTCGCTTCGTCACCAAAAACGCCAATCATGTCATCGCGTAGTTGATATGCAATCCCGAGTTGTTCGCCAAGCTGGTTTAGTAGTTCGAGTTGTGCCGGGTCGGCTTCTGCGAGTGTTGCTCCCATGAGGAATGGGCTTACGAACGAGTAACTTGCAGTCTTTTGTTCGGCAATTGAAAGTGGGTCTGCTGCATCAATACCACGAAATGCAGCTTCGGTATCCAGTAGTTCGCCGCCGATAACTTGGAAGATGGCTTTAGAGAGTAAACGTTGGGCTGCGACGAGGGTTTTTGGACTGGCGGTTGTTTCGGTAACCAAAATGTAGGCTTCTGAAATTAGCAGGTCACCTGCCAGAATTGCTGCACTGTTCGCATAGTGACGACGGTCCTGTTCGTTTTCGATGATCTCTTCGTAGTGATCCAGGTATTCGCGGGCGATGTTCTTTACGCCGTACCTAATGTCATCGCGATCGATAATGTCGTCGTGAATAAGCATGGCGACGTGCAGTAGTTCTTGCGCGGCAGCTGCAGGAAGGATTGTTTCGATTGGTTCATTGCTGTATGCCTGAAATGTCAAAAGCGTCATGTATGAACGCAATCTTTTTCCACCAGCTGTATATAATTTTTGGATGTCCTGCCATAAGGTTTCGTAGTGTGGATTGATGCTTCGTGCTTCATTCGTTCGTTGCAGTAAAAGTGGCGTCAAGAATCGATCAACCATATCTTTGGAAGTCGCTGGTGCCAAGCTGGTGGCAGGGATTAGGCTGACGTGCTTCATGTTCCTCTACTATACCACGTGAGGTGACATTTTTAGGGCACTCCGACTACCGTTATTGTTCTATTTTTAAGTAAGTTAAAGGGCCCTCTTGCGAGGGCCCGTTCGACCATTCTTTTGAATGGGAGTCAGAGGCCGTCTGACTAGCGGGTTCTTAGGCTGTCATGCCCGTCCAGCAGGAACCGGTGTTGGTTTGCTGCTGGTCGAGCTGAATTCGTACAGCAAGTGCGTACTTGGTTGCTTCAGAGTCTGCCTCTGTCGTGCGGTAGCACGCAAGCAACCAGTTTCCCTCACCCATTCGGAACTTGCCAGCGTCTTTCTTGAGTGTTTTGGTGTCGACAAAATCGACGGTGTAACACAAAAGTCCGTTTGCTGTCGTGATTGCGACTGGGTCGCCAACACGAAGTTTCTTTAGGGATTGAAACACTCCAAGCTTCTCCCACCCGTTCGGGGTGGTATGACCAGCGATAACGCCACCGTACTTGGCGTCAGTCCCAAAGAGACTTCCGCCAGGAACGGTGTCGTCTGACACGATCGTCTTGGACCAGTCACCACCGGGTCGAAGGACACCATCTTCTGCATCGTTCATCGCATGCGTCCATCGACTAATCGATGACGCCTGTCCTCTTGGAAACAAAAGTGCTGAGTCAAATCCGTCGGGCATGCCCGGGATGTTCTTCAGTGTCGGCATCTGAATACGAGTCGGAAGGCTCGCTGGTCTGTCGACGTCAGGCAGCGCTTCGACGGTCGGGTCAGGAGTTGGTACGATGACCGGCTCCCAGACTGATACGTCTGGCGGTGGCTGTGTTGTGGGCTTGGGGCTAAACTCAATGATCGCGATTGCCGTGGCGCCTATGAGGCTGACAACAATGATGATCACGAGTATCGCGTCCCATGGGGACCGTTTTTCGGGTCTCCGCATGTGTGCCATGGGTCGATCCCTCATGAATTTCTCTTTTCTCTTGAGTGGACAGACAAGCTGTCAGAATATGTAGTTTGGGTACTATTGCTAGTAAGCCTAAGATGTAAGGTGCTACTACGGCACCTTCAATAAAAGGCCCATGAGCAACAGTACAATTATAGCACAAATTGAACAAAATGTAAATGACCAGCCTCTGTTGATTGTTGCATTCCCACCAATTTAAAAGGGGCCCCCGAAGGGGCCCCAGTGATACATTTGCCATCGAGCCGCTTTCGCATATGCTTCTAAATGGTAAACGCCTTATTCCAAACCAGCTGAGTTATCCCCGGAGGGACCGCACGTGCTGCGAGGAGTTGAATGACTCACGTTGTTAGCGTGTTGCTGTCGTGCGACGACGAGCGTAGAGAGCACCCGAAGCGACAAGCATGATGAACACGAATACGCCGATGAGAGATGAGTCTCCCCCGTTGTACGTTGCGGTCTGCATGACTGCGCTCGGATCTCCACCTGAAAGCCCTGCGTCGATACCACCCGGAGGTGTCACCGGGGGAACCGGCGGCACGGGCGGCTTCGGGCAGTCCTCGTTGTTGTCGAAGGTGTACGACCACACGGCCGTGTTCTCGACCACCACGTAGGTGTCGTTCTCGCCAGGTGCGGCGACAACGGCGAGCGGGTCAGATGGCACATAGGTCACCTTCACCGTCCGCTCTCCATCCACGGTGTCATCCGTGACGTAGTACGTGCCGTCATCCGTCGCGTACTCAACCGTCTTGTGAACGTCGCCGGTCTCCGAGTCAGTGGAGGAAGTGGCGTTCTGCGGCGTGCCGGGCACGTTGTAGAACTGAGCGTCGCACGAGTCGCGGAAGGTCGGGCCTTCGGGGTTGACGAAGTACTTGTTGGGCTCGCAGTCTGTGGAGACCTTGAACTCTGTCTGTACCTCACCCTTCACGCCAGCGGTCACGATGTGATCGCCTGTGTCTTCGCCGAACGACACCGTCCTTGTGACGGTTTCATTCGCTTCAACCGATACGGTCTGGGTTACCCCATTTGCATCGGTGTAGGTGAACTCGGCGGGCCCGGTGGTCTCGTTCTCCTTGAGGGCGACCTCGTTGGTGAACTTGAACTCCACGGATCCACAGACGACTGTGCCTGTGAACGCCGGGTTGTTGTCGACCACGACGACCTCGTCGAACGTGTACTTCGTGCATCCGCCGGTGATGGACTTGACTTCCCAGCTTCCCAGGACGCCCGAACCGAGGCTCAGGCCGAGCTTGACGGACTTGGCGTTCGGAAACGCTTCGATCCACTCGTTCCAGGTTCCGTGCCACTGGCTGCCGTAGCCGCCGCCCGTGTGAGGGGCGCCGTCCTTGACGAACTGTGCAGCCGTCCCGAAGGTCGAGTTGAACAGTGACCAGTTGTTGTTGTAGCTGGCGATGTGCGGTTCGCCGACGAGCATGCCGTCGATCGTTCCGTTGCCATCGGCGTCGATGCCGTACTGCAGACCAGGCTTGCCGCCCGAACCGTTCCCGAACTCAACCGTGGGCTCCCCGAAGGTTGCCATCGGTCCCGAGACGTTTCGGTAGAGGGTCGACTTCTCAGTCGATGCCTGGGCGTTGGTGAACAGTCGAATTGCGCCGTCGACGTACTCATGACGAACTGCAACCGGCGGACCCACGGGACGGGTGTCTTCGTGTGTCCAGCCAGCCTCATCAAGGTTCGTTGCGACCGGACCGTTTGAAACGGCCGGGCACGTGAACACGACAGGAGGACAAGCCTCGCCACCGTTCCAGTGATCGATCAGGCCCTTCGGCGTCGAGCTCTCCGGGTAGTGCGGCAGTGCGCCGTCGACCCCATCGAACTTCTGCTTGGTGCCCACTGCCAGGTCCTGCTGCTGGAAGCATCCACGCACGTCAACCTTGAGGGTTGCCGTCGGGTGTTCCGTTGTCAGGGTGACGGTGTCGAAGTCCACGGGAGTCTGGTCACCACTGGTTTCCCAGTTCGGACCTTCCGTCTCGTAGGAGTAGAGCGACACGTCACAGGACGTGAACGGAGCCTTGAGCGTGACGATTGCCATGCTCAAGTCGGCGTTCTTGTCCCACTTGACGGCGGACTGGTCTCCGAGTTCACAGACCTTGGTCACGACCGGTGGAGGTGTGACCGCCGGACAGTCCGATACGTCGGGTTCTGCCTGGCCCTCGTCATAGGCGAGGACATAGGAACGGTCGTGGGCGTCCGAGAAGTAGCCGGGGACGGTGCCGTCCCATTGGTTGTTCTGGATGCTGTTGACCGAAACCGAGATCGGGTTCTGTCCTGTCTGAAGACGCTCGTCGACACCGGGGGTACCGACGTACTTGCAGACGAACACCTTCTTGGGGGTGGTCGTCTTCGTCTTCTCGACTGTCTTCGAGCCCGCGGAGGTCTCGTCTGCAGGTGCTTCAGGAGCCGGAGCTTCTTCTGTAGGCGGCTTGGGCTTGGTCGGTGTGACCTCGGCCTTTACCTCAGGTGTCGACTCCGTTGCCGGAGTTGATTCCTGAACGACGACCGGTTCTTCGGTCGTAACGGGTTCTGCGGGTGCATCTTCGGCAAAAGCTGCCGTTGGTGCGCCCACGAGCATGAGAGCGACGACGAACGCGGCGACTGCCGTGCCCTTCTTCACCGTCATGGTGGAGCGGAGTTTGTTCATCACAATCCGTTCTATAGGAGTTAATGCTAACGATTGCTAACATAATGTGAGTCAGTTTTTTAGGTGCTCGCGAGCAGTACCTAAACGACTTTTCTCACGTCTTAAAGGATACTATATCATATATCTATTTATATGTAAATTATGTCAGGAAATGAAATAGGGGTCCCCCGTGAAGGGGACCCCAGGGTCTATGAAAGACCCCGTCCAGACTAGCAGAGTTATCCCGAAGGACTACTCAGTACTGATCTGAACTATTCGACTCACTCCACCGAGGTGGCCATGCGCGCCTTGCGACGCTTGTGGGCTTTGTAACCCAGGACTCCTCCACCACCAGCTGCTACAGCCAGCAGCGCAATCATCCAGATGATCTGCTCGGTGCTGAGCGGACCACTGGGTTCTGCGCCAACAAGACCAGCGTCAATGCCACCGGTCGTGCACAGCTTCGGATCCTTCTTGTCGTGAACGACGTACTTGACGATCGCCTTCGCGGTGCCGTTTGCGAACAGGGAGCCCTTGTTAGCGGTGAGGCTAACGGAGTGCGTGCCGACCGACTGGTCGAGCTTCTGTCCTTCATCGAGCGTTGCGTTGACGACGGTCAGCTTGACTGTCTCGCTTGTCGTGCAGGTTGCTGCCTTGTCGATCGAAACCGACGCGGTGGCGTCCTGCGGGCAAAGCGACGGATCTGCATCCTTCACGGTGTACTCGACGACAAGCGTCGAGGTGCCGTTGGGGAACAGGTGTCCGAGCTCAGCAGTTGCCGTGCGGGTGTGAGTGCCGACCGTGCGGTCGTACTCCTCAGTGTCCCACTTGGCGAACTTGAGGCTGAACTTGACGGTGCTGGGCGTGAGGCACGTCTCCACCTGGTCTGTGTCTCCGGTCGCAGTTGCGTCCTTCGGGCACAGGGCGGGGTCAGCCGCCTTGATGGTGTACGTCACTGTCAGCGTCGAGGTTCCGTTGCTGAACAGGTGTCCCTTGTCCGACGTCGCGGTGCGGGTGTGAGTGCCGACCGTCTGGTCGTACGTCTCGCTGTCCCAGGTTGCGTGCGTCAGGTGGAACTTGACGGTGCTGTTCTCCAGGCAAGTCTCTGCCTGGTCGGGGGTTGCTGCTGCGTCTGCCGTCTTCGGGCAAAGCGACGGATCTGCATCCTTCACGGTGTACTCGACGACAAGCGTCGAGGTGCCGTTGGGGAACAGGTGTCCGGCGTCAGCCTTCGCCGTCCGGGTGTGGGTTCCGACCGTGCGGTCTTCATCCGTGATCCACTTGGCGTTCTGCAGGTCAAACTTGACCGTGCTGGGCGCCAGGCAGGATTCCACCTGGTCGGTTGATGCGGTTGCAACAGCCGTCAGCGGGCACAGACTCGGGTCTGCAGCCTTGATGGTGTACGAAACGGTCAGCTTCGAAGTCCCGTTCGGAAACAGGTGCTTCGGGTCGGCCGTTGCCGTGCGGGTGTGAGTGCCGACCGTGCGGTCGTACTCCTCAGTGTCCCACTTGGCGTTCGTAAGGGTGAACTTGACTGTGCTCGGGTTCAGGCAAGTCTCTGCCTGATCGAGCGAAACGGTAGCGACTGCATCAGTGGGGCAAGGTCCGTAGACCTTCTCGTCCCATGCAGCCTTGTCGACAACCTTCTTCTCTTCGATCTTGACCCAGGGCGCGCTCGGCGTGTCCGTGGTCCAGTTCGCGTTGGTGTTGGTGTCGCTCTGTCCGCCTCCGGGGAGGTAGAAGACCGTCTTGTCAGGCGTTCCGTTGTTGTCCGAAACCGACTTGGACTCCACGTTCATGAGGTCCGTGTTAGCGCCGGGGTTGGTCGTTGACCATCCCGACCACGGTCCCCAGGCGGTGAAGCCTGCGTCGGTCTTGGTGAGGGCTGCGTAGTACGGCACGGTGACGTTAGGTCCACCGTACGTGGTGAGTCCGACATTGCCCTTCGGCTTGTCTTCGGATCCACCGATGTACTGCGCGGGAACACCGCCCGAACCCCAGACCGCGTTGATCACGGAGTCAGGGATCGGGTGCCAGGTTGTGGCGCCGGTGTCGACCCAGTGGCCGCTTACCGTCTTGCCGTTGACCTTGGTGGTTCCGCCGTCGACGAAGTCGTACTTCGACTTGATGAACTTGTGTTCGATCTCGCCGTAGACCTTGGTGCGGGTCTGGTAGCGGTACTCCTTGTGAGAAGTCGCCCCCTTACCCGGGATCACCTTGGAGTACTTGAACTCCTTGTGGCTCTCTTCGTCGTGATGAACGATCTTCACCACACAGAGGTCGTCGGTCTTGGTGGTTGCCATAGCGGGCACCGCCATCGCGGACAACCCAAGGGTTGCCACGATGAGGGCCGCTGTTGTGGCCACCACCCTTTTGAATCTGAAGTTCACTGGGAACTCTCTTCCTGATGTTTCCATCTGGTCGGGTGTTGCAAGGGGCATGAAAATACGTTGGCGGGTGCCAACATATCAAAGTGTTGTGAGCCGAATTATCAATGTGCCAGCTGGACACTTTGATAAAGCGTCTCGCGACTGCGGTATTATAGCACAAAATACTAAAAATGTAAATACTTGACGCTCATGCTATACACAGGTGTATACTAAGGGTAGTCGTATAGGTACTTCTACCGAAAATATTTGGGGATTTCCACCTATAGGCTTATACAGAAGCCACCAACCGATGCCATGCTCACTGTAGACGTATTCTATAAGCGCCCCTGGTACTCGTACAATTCTATTGTGATATTTAGTAAACAGGCAGACGAGTCTAAGCGGTCTCTCTCCCCTCTCTAAATCTCTCCTCCGTCTCCAATCGGAAACCAAAGCCGCTGCTGACCAAAATAAGTTGTCAGCCTTTTTGCGTTACTTGTGCCAAACAACAAACTATCTTACTTGGAGAAACAAATTATGAATCGTATCACTGTAAATGAAGAAATCGCTGTCACACGAATGGGTTTCAAAAAAGACCTCTCTGCATACCCACGCCGTATGGAATTCCGTGGCACTGTATATGACTTCCTCGACGCTGGCCTTCGTTGCCTTATCCGCTCAGGCGAACAAATGGCAGAGATCATTACATTGACTGATGGACAATCACAATACCGTCTTCGTAGCGACAACCACGGCGGAAACTGGACACTCTTGAGCATCATGTCTTAGGAGGTTACCTGTGAAATCTTAATACCCGACACTGCGAGGTCGGGTATTTTTTATTCGATTGGATTTTTGATGAAACGACGACCAAAGTATTTATGAATCTCAACGACAGCGATAAGGATGATAAATACAGCCAAGCTGACGATAAACAGGTCGCCAATACCTACCGGGTGGATGTGCAGAAGGCCTTGTAGTGGGCCGAAGACTGCCAGTACCTGAAGTATTACGGAAATGGTCAATCCGATGTAGAACGGCTTATTAAGGACCTTGATACGGCTAAAGATCGATTCGAACGTACTACGTGCGTTAAAGGCGTTTGCCCATTGCATGACAACCAGTGCACAGAAAGCGATTGTCTGGCCGTACGCTGCGCCGTATTGGGCGGTAAAGTGTGCAAATAGTGCGATTGCCAGTACAGCCATGGTGAGCGCAACAAGGATGATGCGACTAATCATGTACTTACTCAGCAGTGGTGCTGTTGGTGAGATTGGCTTCGCCTTCATGATTGTCTTCTCGCCCGGTTCAAGTCCGAGAGGAATTACCATAGACGTATCAGTTACAAGGTTTACCCAAAGGATCTGCACGGCAGCCAGTGGCATTGGGAGTCCCAAAGCAATTGATGCGACGAACGTAATTGCTTCACCTGTATTAGTCGAAAGCAGGTAGAACAGCATCCTTTTAATATTGGCAAAGATCACTCGACCCTCTTTCATTGCACGAACGATACTTTCGAAATTGTCGTTCAATAGGATGATATCGCCGGCATCTTTGGCGATCTGTGAGCCGCTTCCCATTGCAACACCAACATGTGCGCTTGATAAGGCCGGAACATCATTTACGCCATCCCCTGTCATAGCGGTGACTTCTTTGGCCTTGAGGATCTGTAAAATACGGAATTTGTTTTCAGGCGTTACACGTGAGAACACTCGTGAATATTCAATACGTTCCTGTAGTTCGGTATCGCTAAGCTTATTCATAATGCGGCTGTCGAATACTTGATCACGATTATCGATAAGCCCGAGCTGTTTACCAATGTGATACGCGGTCTCAAAGTGATCACCCGTAATCATACGCACTGAAACACCGGCGCGTTGGGCGGTGTGAATGGCGCGTCGTGCTGTTGGTCGAAGCGTGTCAGCGACTGCAAGGAATCCAACAAATTCAAATGAGGTCTTGGCGTGCATGTGTTCGAATGATTCAAGTGGCTTATCAATCTGCGCAACAGCAAGTGCGATAACACGGTACCCGCTTGAGGTGAGTTTTTGAAGTGCGTCGTTTGCTTCTTCTGTCTTTGCTTTCGAAAGATTGCTTCGTTCAATGATTTGTTCAGGTGCACCCTTCACAACAAGATCATAGCGGCCTTGGTGGTGCCAAACATTTCCGCTCATTGATACTGCTTGGTCAAAAGGGAGCTTCGCGATAGTTGTGCCTTTTAGGTGCACGAGCTTCTCTGCTTCGGTAAATTCAATCATCGCAATATCGAGTGGATCACGTGTTCGCTCACTATGGTGATTAATCGTACGGTGCGCCATTGTCGGTAAGTGGTGATCACTTCCTTCTGGCTGCCAGGTTTCTTGTACTGATAATTTGTTTTCAGTCAGCGTCCCTGTTTTATCTGTCGCAATGGTTGTAATGACACCAATAGTCTCAATTGCCTTCATGGTACGAACGAGTGCCTTCTTGGCTGCCATGCGACGCATTCCTAGTACGAGAATTACGGAGATCGCGACAGGCAGACTTTCCGGAACGGCCGAAACGGCGATGGCGAGGACAAACTGTAGTGCTTCTGCAAATTCAATACCACGACTCAAGGCGATAATAAATGCTACAACCGCCAGTCCCCCAACGGCCATGATAATTTTATTCAGTAGCTTGTCGATCTTCTTTTGAACTGGACTGGTAGATTCGCCCGGTGTTTTTTTGGTAAGTGCCGCAATACGTCCAAATTCTGTCGTATTACCTGTAGCGACAACAATTCCCGTTGCTTGACCAGATACAACGAATGAACCTTGGAATAGCATGTTCGTGCGTTCGTACACTTCTTTGTCGCCTGTGAGTGGATCGGTCTGCTTATTCATCGGTGCAGATTCACCGGTCAAAATCGACTCATCAATACGTAATGAACTCGCAGTAGTCAGTCGAATATCTGCTGGGATCTTGTCGCCTTCGGAAAGTTGAATAATGTCACCAGGTACGAGGTCGATGTCGTCAATTAGATGAGTCTCGCCGCCACGGATGACTTCGACGCGCTGCGTGTTATGTTTTTGCAGTGAACGAAGGATTCGCTCCGTAGAGAATCGTTGCACATAATAGATCAGTGCACTGGTGGCCATAATGACGAAGATAATAATTGCGTCAAAATAAGCGTGATGCAATAGGCTGATCATTGCAGCAATAAATAGCACCAACATAAATACGTTCATGAATGGTTCCGCAAGTTTGCGCCACAATGGCTCGCCTTCGATACGAATGGCATTTTGCCCGTATGTTTTCAGTCGCTCGGCAGCTTCGCGGCGCAAGATGCCATCTGGTCCAGTACGGAGTTCGTCGTAAGAAGACTGGATTGATCGATGGTAAAAAAGCATTAGCTCTATTGTAACAAAATAACCTCTCCGGGTGGAGAGGTTATTCGTAGTTACTGTGTTATTAACTAATTTTAGCAAGTTGGAACGTGTTGCTGTGTTTGCCAGAGCTCCATTCGACAATATCCTTTACGGTTTTACCAACCAGATTTTGTCCCAGTGGGCTGAGGACAGAAATACGTCCATCACTTGGGTTTGCTTCGATCGTATCAACCAGTGTGTATCGGAAGAGTCGTCCTTGCTGGTCGATCAAGTCTACGACTGATCCCATCGCTACCTTCATACGCGCTCGCTTTGATGGCAAAAGTTTTGCCTCTGCTAATGTGCGCTGCTTGTCTGAAAGCTCTGATTCAATCGATTCCAGTTGTGCAAGTCGTTCAATACGCTCCAATCGGTCGTCGTGACCAGTTGTCTTATCAATATCGTGCAGTCCACGAATTGCAGCTGCGCGGTCGTGTTCAAGTTGTGCAATTGCTTTTCGTACTTCTTTCATACCCTTTTTGCTGAGTAGAATAGTTTTTTCTGATGCGGTGATGGTGGTGTTCATGTTGTTCACTCCCTCCTAATTTTTGCTGTTGTAAGCGTTTTTGTGTAGCTATATATGTGCTACTGCCCTAAGTATCGCGCGACTTCCTGAATAGATTCTTAAAAACACATACTTTTTTGTTGTAATTTTGCCACCGGCAAAATAATACGATGCTGACTAGAGTTGGGGCTCTTGAATTTTAGCAGTTATGTTTCTGAGATTTGGAAGATAGAATGTAAATATTGTCCCTTTTTCTGTGCTTGAAGCTTGGATATAGCCATGATGAATTTCAGTAATTTTCTTAGCGATTGCAAGACCAAGCCCGTAACCGTTTTTGTTGCTATCGGTACGAGAGTTGTCTGCACGGTAGAAACGATCAAAAATGTGAGGAAGTCGGTCTTCTTTGATAGGAATTCCTAAGTTACTAATCTCAAATCCGGTCATTGTTCGACGCTCGAATATGCGTATTGAAATACGAGATCGTTCAGGACTGTACTTTAAGGCGTTATCGATAAGTATATTCATCAGCTCGATAATAGCCGGCTCATTAGCGGAAACAATTGCTCGTTTTCTCGTTGTAATATCAAATCGTTTCTTTGAGCGAGCGAACGGCTTCATTGCATGTGGGAGTAAATCGACAAGATCAAGGTTCGTCTTTTCTAGTTTATCGTAATCCAGACGTGCCATTTTTAGTAACATTTCTGAAAGCTGAATTAGTTTATTGACTTCTTCGAGGTTGCTTTCAAGTAGCTCTTTTGCTTCATCAAGTGCCAGATTGTCGTCGCGCAAGTATACTTCAAGCTCAGCCTTCATTGCAGCAAGGGGCGTTCGTAGCTCGTGACTGGCATCGCTTGTGAAGCGACTTTGCGCCTCGTGAGCCTTCTCAATTGGTAAAAGTGTTCGACGTGCCAGGAAATAACTGCCGAATCCACCAGCGATCACGATAATCGCATTTACATAGACAAGTGCGAGAATCATTTGTGTTGCTGCCTGGCGTGACTGATCCATGCGTAATCGATTTTGTATCGTGCTACTTTGGTCATTTACGATATTCGAAGATAATGTCGAATCAAACAGCCCTCTTTGCAGGTTTTCGAGACGAATATTCACTTCATGAAAATTGATCTGATAAATCGCCAAACTAAAAATCAGGCTAATCGCCATGATAATCGCCAAATACCAGGCGGTGAGCTTTACGGTTGCAGATCGAAACATGCTGTTATGCCTCTAGTTTGTATCCAAATCCGCGAACGGTGTGAATAAGCGCTTTCTTAAATGGTGCGTCAATTTTGTTACGAAGATATTTAATATATACCTCGACCGTATTCGGTAAGATATCTGCATCGTAATCCCAGACGTGACTAATGATAACTTCTTTACTAAGGGGGCGTCCTGGGTTGCGTAGCATATATTCAAGTAATGCAAACTCTTTGCTGGTGAGCTGAATCGGTTTACCGGCACGTTCAACGCTATAGGTAACCGTATCAAGTGTTAAGTCGCCTGACGTTAAAAGGGCAGATTGTTGCTCGGTTGGGCGTCGAAGGAGTGCGCGCACACGAGCCAACAGTTCTTCGAGCGCAAAAGGTTTGACGAGATAATCATCAGCACCCGCATCAAGGCCAGCGGTTCGTTCGGAAATACTTCCAAGGGCACTCAAGAATAATACTGGGGTGTGCACCTTTGCTTCGCGCATCGCCTTCACGATTGCAAGTCCATCGTAGTCACCAGGCAGCATACGATCGATAATCGCAATATCATAAGGTTCAGTTGTAGCCATTGCATGTCCCTCATCACCATCGTAGGCAACGTCAACGGCAAAAGTTTCTTGCTCGAGCGCTTTCTTTAAAGCACGGGCAATTTTGTGTTCGTCCTCAACAATCAATATTCTCATACTTCTAGTATACCGCTAAAATGCTGAGAATTATCTGAATCGAAAGTCTGTATTAGGCTGCAACTGCGTAGCGATCACTCCACGATTCCATGTCTTTCAAGATTGGCATCAGGTCGCGACCCTTGCTAGTAAGGCGGTATTCGCAGCGACTGTCAGAGGTTGTGGCATTTTTTGTAATGATGCCTTCTGCTTCAAGGTGGTCGAGGCGGGCAGATAACGTGCGAGGATTAATACCTTCGACTAAATCTTGGATTTGGCAAAAGCGAACAGCTTCTTCGTTAATAAAGAAACGTAAAAGTTGTGGTGTCCATTTGTCACCAAGAATTTTTGTTGCTGCCTTGACGCATCCAATAGTATCTGTACTCATAGCTATCTTTTACTATACATTATCTAGCGTGATCAGTAAAGTTACTTGATCAAGCCATTCCCATTATGTGTCCGAATGTGGTCCATGCTGTAGTCCCAGGTTGCATCGGTCTTTTTGTGAGGATTAAAGATGTAATGAGGATCAAAGATTTCCTTTGTATGCTTAAAGAGTGCATAGACGTCATCACCAAACACAGTCGGAAGCCAAGGGCCGCGAACCATACCGTCGTTGTGCTCCCCTGCCATGGTACCTTCGTACTTAAGAACAAGTGGGATGACTTCGCGCATGACTGGCTCAAGTTTTGCTTGATCGGCTTTATTTTCAATGTCCATAAGTGGGATGACGTGGAAGTTACCATCGCCAAAGTGTCCAGCTAGTGTTGCGGGAAGTTTGTACTTGCGAATGATCTTGCGTAGCTGCGGGACAAATTCAGGTAAGTACTTCGGTTGCACGGTAAGGTCATCAATAAATGGTGATGCGTATTTGTCTTTGACGCGATTTCGCAGTAATGACAATGATGATCGGCGAATTTGCCAAAATGGTGCACTTGACGCTTCATCACCTTCGATGTCCATACGTAGTTTGAATGGTTTCAGCTCATCATGAAGCTTTGAAATCTTAGCATATACTTCTTCTTTTGTTTGACCCTCGAACTCAACCATCATGAGTACGTTTGGAAGGTGTCCCTTGAATCGAGCGACTGAACCAAACAGCCAAGCTTGTTGTTTTAGCATCTCTTTAACACCAAGTTGTTTACTGAATGTTGAGAAGTATTTAACACCAAGGTTAAATGTAATGTCATCAAACCCTTCGAATGTTGCCGGTTCGTGCTTCATTACAATTGGAATGATGTCACCAAGTTGGCTGAATGAACTAAGGTATGCCAATAGAAGTCCCGAGTGTGGTGCTTTCGGAAGTGCTTCCATCTTAAGGTCGGTGATGATTCCAAGCGTTCCTTGGCTTCCGCTAATTAAACGAGTCAGGTCGAAAATGCCAGTACCGCGATCCCAGACACTCCATAGGTTATATCCCATTGAGTTCTTGTTCACGTGGGGACGTGCATTTTTAATAAGATCGTAGTTTGATTCAATCAGTTCGTATACTTGGCGGTATAGGCTTGCTTCGTAAGTATCTTTTTTTAGAAGCTGTTCAAGCTCTTTGTGGTGTAGTGGCTTCACTGTGTATTCGTTGCCATCGGCAAAGACGACTTTCATTTCACGTACCCAGCGTTCAGTGTTTCCGTAACGAAGCGACTGCTCGCCACCCGAGTTGTTTCCGACCATACCACCAATTGTGTTGATCGCACGGCTGGCTGGAACAGAACCGAGCATCATGTCGTGACTTTTTAGGAATGGGTCGATGTCACGCATAAATACACCTGGTTGTGTATGAAGGATATTACCAGATAGACCTTCAATCTTTGAGAAGTGCTTCGTCATACTAATAAGGAGTGAGTTTCCAATTGCTGCACCTGACATGTCAGTCCCGGCGCTACGAGGAGTGATCGATAGCGCAGGATAATTTTTCTTGTTGTCGTTCACAAACTTCACAAGTGTTTTTACGTCTTTACTGTCTTTTGGTTCAAGGACAGCTTGAGGTACGAGCTCGTAAATACTGGCGTCACGACTGTACGCCAGTCGGTCTTCGTCTTTTGTTAAAATGTCGCCTTGAAAAATTGCCTTGAGGTTGTGAAGTAGAGATTCCATAATACCGATAACTATACTGATACATAAGCGTTTTGTCGAGGAATTATCTGTATAGAGGTAAGAAGTGTATAATACCTTTTATGAAGACACGTATAGATATAGACACTCAGACATTCGTTCGATTTTGGCTGGTCGTAATTGGATTTGGCCTCGCCATACTATTAATTTATAACGCCAGGACGGCACTGATTATCCTCGGCGTCTCACTATTCTTGGCTGTTGCCTTGAACTCACCTGTTTCGCGCATCGCTCGTATCCTTCCTGGTAAGAGTCGTGTGGCGGCATCGGCAATCTCATATCTATTGGTGATCATTATTCTTGGATCGATCATTACGTTGGTGATTCCGCCAATTGTGCAACAAACAGCGAAGTTCGTACAGAACATTCCTGCCTTTGTCGAATCTGCAACTGCGCAGAACGGTAATTTAAATGCACTTGTCGAACAGTACAACCTTCAACCTCAAGTTGATCAAGCTGTAAACTCTATCAAAGAAAACACTGCGAGCTGGGCGAGCAATGTCGGTCAAAGCGTCATTAGTGGAGTTGGTTCAGTCTTCGCCTTCTTCACCGCGCTCCTTCTTGTCTTAGTGCTTACATTCTTGATGCTTATCGAAGGTCCAATGTGGATGCGACGCATCTGGGGTCTGTATAACAACAAGAAAAAGATGGAAACACACAAGCGTATCGTTGGTCGTATTTACGGCGTCGTGAACGGCTACATTACAGGACAGCTCACTGTCTCAGCAATCGGTGCAACATTCGCTGGACTCGCGGTATTTGTACTGAGCCTCATCTTCCCTGTTATTCCTGGTGCACTTGCTTTCCCTGCGGCTGCAATTACATTCGTCCTCTCATTGATTCCAATGTTTGGTGCGACTATCGGTGGTGTGATCATCACTGCCCTACTTGCATTCAATGCATTCCCGGCAGCGATCATCTACGCAATCTACTTCGTCATCTACCAACAAGTTGAGAACAACTTTATTGCACCACACATCCAGGCGAAAAAGATTGAACTCTCTGCGCTTGCCGTGCTTGCGTCAGTGACAATCGGGCTCTACATGTTCGGTGTGGTTGGTGGTATTATCGCCATCCCTATCGCAGGATCAATTCGTGTACTCGTGGACGAATATCTTAAAGATGCAAAAGAAGAACGCCAGCACAAGGCTGACGTCACAATAACTAAGGTAAAGACAAAAGCCTAGTTATATTCCCAGATCGAACCATGAGCGGTGTCACGTACAGTGATGCCGCTCTTTTCAATCGCGTCACGTAGGTGATCGGCTGCTTTCCAGTCCTGGCTCTCGCGCGCACGTTCACGTTCGATGATGAGTCGCTTTACGTCGTCTGAAATATCTTTCGTTGATACAACTAATTCAAGACCAAGTACTTCATCAATTGTCTCAAGCAAACTTGTGAGTGCGTGTTGATGAATAGCTTCTGTTTTGCTGCCCTGTAGACGGCTAAATGCTTCGTCAATGAGCGCGAATGCGGTTGGTGTATCAAGATCGTCTGAGAGTGCCTCTACAATAGCCTGAGAGCTGGCATAAAGCGATACAGAGTCTTCGTCAGTCGACTTCTCGGTATCATCACGAAGACGATCGTGTGTTTGGTGACGAAGTGCCGCAACATTACGCCAATTCTTTAGTCGGTTTTTCGCAGCGTCGAGGTTTTCAAATGTAAAGTTTCCTTCGCTACGATAGTGGCTTTGCAGTACGAACATACGGAATTCGATTGGGCTATAGCCTTTTTCTTCTAAATCATCAAGTGTATAGCCGTTATCAAGTGACTTGCTAATCTTTGTGCCGTTTACTTTCAGGTGATTGTTATGTAGCCAGTAGTTAGCGAATACTTCACCGGTTGCTGCTTCTGATTGCGCAATTTCATTTGTGTGGTGCACAGGGATGTGATCGATACCGCCAGTGTGTAGGTCGAGAGTATTTCCGAGAAGGCTCATTGCCATTGCAGAACATTCAAGGTGCCAGCCTGGAAACCCAAGTCGTTCTTCGCCTGCTTCAATAAGGTCTGCTGGAGTTTCCCATTCCATGTCACGCGTCTCACCAGCTGGAGTAAACTTCCATAATGCAAAATCACTGTGGTTTCGTTTTTCGGGATTATATTCCACGCGTGCGCCGGCTTTCTGGGCGTCCAAATCAAGCCCGGCAAATGCACCGTAACTTGGAAATTTTGCTGTATCAAAATAGATACCGTCATTAATCTCGTAAGTAAAACCTTTGTCTTTTAGTGTGCGGACAAGCTGTAGCTGTTCTTCAATATAGTTTGTTGCTTTAGTGATATGTGTCGGCGCGATCAGATTTAAGCGCTCCATACCCGCAAGGAAATCTTCGGTATAAAACGCAGCAACTTCCCATGCTGTTTTACCCTCGCGCTTTGCGCCTTTTTCAAGTTTGTCTTCGCCATCATCGGCGTCGCTGACCAGGTGCCCGACGTCAGTAATGTTCATAACACGATCAACCGTCAGGTTGTTCGCCTGCAGTACGCGCACAAGTGTGTCCCAGTAAATGTAGGCTGTCCAGTTTCCAACATGAAGATAGTTGTAGACAGTTGGACCACAGGTATACAGACTTACCTTGCCCTCTTCTTGAGGTTTGAAGAGATCAACAGTTTTTGTCAGCTGGTTATGAAATTGAAGACTCATAGTCGGTTAGCGCCTTATCTGTTGCAGTTACTAGTTCTGAAATTATTTTGTCATAGTCTTCATAAACACGGAAGCCTGATGCATAGACATGTCCACCGCCACCAAAGAAGCCGGCAACTTTCTCTGCAATCGGAATATTAGCACGTAGTTTACCGGTGAGTTTACCGTCAGGGTAGGTTTTGATGGCAACACCAATTTCAACGCCAGTGACGAGACGCATCTCATCAAGCACGAGGACGCTTGGGTTATATTGATCGCTAAACTCTTGGATCTCATTCCACGGAATATGAACAACAGCTAATTTGCCATCGAGGAAGTATTCGATACGTTCGATCAAGCGACCTTTGTATGCGAGGATCTCGGGTGCTTTTTTCATGTATTCACGACGGCGTCCTTCGATGTCGCTTTGCTTTGCGCCAAGTGCGGCGAGTTTACTGACGGTTAAGTACGTGTCAGCCGTGACGTTTTGTGTGGTCAGTCCAAGGCTGTCGCTCATGATTGCGACCATCATGTTCTCAGCTGCTTGATGGGTCATTGCCCAGCCAGATTTTTCTGCAAGTTCGTAAATGATTTCACTTGTTGCGACAGCTTCGCGTTCCAAAATAGTGTGCTCAAAACTAAGACTGCCTTCTGATTGGATGTGGTGATCGATCACGATGACAGGATGACTTTCGAGATAATGTCGTACGCCGGGTGTTTCGAGTACTTTTGTAAGAAGTACGTCTGCGGTTGTGTCAACGATAATCGCCAAGTCAGCCTTTGGATCAAAATCAGACACAACTCGATCCCAACCATTGATGTAGTGCATGTATTTTGGAATATCGACAGGACAATACAGTACGACTTCCTTGCCAAGGTCGGACAAGATTTCTTCAAGTGCCAAAGAACTTCCGAGGCTATCGCCGTCCGGATTCTCGGCTTGGATAATAATAATTTTTTTTGCCTCTTCAATGAGGGTTTTAGATTGTTCAAACATTGGTGTTTATTGTAACAGAAAATGAAAAGGGACGCCCGTTCGGAGGAACTCGTGGTTCCATCCGTTGGGCGTCCCATGATCGCGGCTATGCCGTGAGCATATCAACGTTCTTGGTGAACTTGTTGATGAGTGCTTGGTACCCACCCATTTCGTCCTTGAAAGTAAGAACTACTTCTTCGCGCTTTTGTTCGAAATATTCCTCGAACTCGGTTCCAAGCGGCGCAAGCGCACGTTCGCAGAAGTTAATAAGCGAGACAGCGCGTTCATAGAACTCACCTTGATCTTCAAGGCTCGCATCCATTTCGAAGATGAACTTGTCGGTCTCAACAACCATCGGGTCTGAAACTATTCGCATGACTGCCTTGTGTGCATCACTCGAGGTGTCCGCGATCAACTCGCGCACCAAGGGTGAGAACACCAGGTCGTAGCTGTGATGCGCAGCCGTCATGTAGTACGAACGGTGGTAGCCGTTGACGATGTTGTGCTGGTGCATTTCGAGTTTTTCGATGACATAAATAGCCACGATGCTCAGAATAAGCAACCCGATCCATGTTGCAACGCGCAGGATGTTGGCGGGCAGATCGAAATCTGACATGCCATAGCTGCGCATCTCGAATTCGTATCGCAGCGTAATGAGCGCAACGACGATTCCGATGCCGGAAATTACGATCATGACGAACGCGATGGTCTTGAGTGTGCCGGGGAAAGGAAGCTTTGCTGCACATCGAAGTGCAAACGGAATCTTCTTTGCGACCGGGAACACTTCCGTGTTATTGCTGAAAAAGAACACAGTAGTCTCACTTTCTGTTGGAGGAAAAGACTGTCACATATTATAGCAAATAATCACTAAAAAGTCAATAGTAGCGTAACCGTAATGACTATAATAACATCCTATTTAATAGGGGCGCCCTCCTGACGAGATGAATCTCTGTCAATTGGGCGCCCCAGTCTTACTGCGATTGGTGTGTAAGTTCCGCGAAGGCTGTGATGTTCGCCTCGTGCTGTGTGCGGATACCTTCGTTCAGGTACTGCTGAACTTCTGCTTCGACTTCGGCGATTCTCTCTTCGATGAGCGGACCTTCTCCGAACACGGCTCTCGCAATTCCGATAGCGTGCAGCTTTGTATCGCGAACCGTGCGAATACTCACTGGGCTGTCGAACCTGCTGTATACCGAGATCTCGTGATCGTAATCGGTCCGATTCATGCGCTTAAAAAACTCTACAAGCTCGTCCTCTTCGTACTGCAAGACGTGCAAGTTGCTCATGACCAGTTGAAGGCTGTAGTCGTACTCGGTTACATAGAAGTCGCTGAACAGCCCGTCGACGACTCTCTGTTGGATGTTGATCGTCGACAGCAATCGATTACTGGCGATGATCTTTGCGACCGTGAAAGGAATAAGCGACAGGAACAGGATACCCAGGGGTACACTATTCGTGCCCACTCCATCTTTTCCCAGCAGCAATGTTGCGATTACTGCGGCACCAATGTACCAAGCAATCATCAAGCCCATCGTCACAGCATGGACTCGTTTGAGACGTTTTACATCTCGTCGCACAGCTTTGCGAATCTTCGGAGGTGGTGTTCGATATTCGAACACGACATCACCTCTTATATTAAGTTTCATCCTACACTCATCTCTACTCGTTTCAGACTGAGGTAATTTATATCATATAAATGACATACAGACAATAATATCTAGAAAGAGCGGCGGCCTTCGAGGGCGTGTGTCAAAGTAATCTGGTCGGCATATTCAAGGTCTACTCCAACTGGAATACCCCGAGCCAAGCGACTCATCTTTACATTGATGGCCGCATCAAGAACGTGACGTTGCAAGAAAAGCGCAGTCGATTCACCTTCAACGCTGGCGTTAGTAGCAATAATAATTTCTTCTACCTCGTCGTCTTTAAGTCGTTGCAGTAATTCAGGAATGTGAAGTTGCTCTGGACCGATGCCATCGATTGGACTGATTGCTCCACCAAGTACGTGGTAGGTGCCTTTGAATTGTCCGGTTCGTTCAAGCGCAACAATATCAAGCGGCTCTTCAACCACTGCGATAAGTTTCTTGTTGCGATCCGGGTCACTGTAGAGCGCCGAGACGTCTTCGTCTGCATCAATCAGTGCGAATGTCACCGGACACGTCTTTACGAGCGCGTGGACATCGTGGATGGCTGTAGAAAGGGATTGATTGATGTGTTGGTCTGCGCGTAGCAAATAATACGCATAGCGTTCTGCGGTACGTGAGCCAACACCAGGAAGTCGCCCTAGTTCATCAATCAATTTTTCCAGTGCTGCAGGCAGCAAGTGAGCCATCGGGAATTACAGTCCGAGGTTGCCAAGTCCACCCATGAGTGGCTTCATTTTTTCAGCGGCAACTTCTTGTGCTTTAGCAAGTCCATCGCGAGTTGCAATTTCAATCCAGTGCTCAAGTTCAGCGATATCTTCAAGGTCAACCATCTCTGGGTTGATCGTGATCTTTTTCATTTTTAGTTCACCAGTGATCTGGACAACAACTGCGCCATCACCTGCTTCAACTTCGATAATTTCTTTCTTAAGGTCGCTCTGTGCTTTACGTAGCTTGTTCAGCATCTTCATTTGGTCAAAAGCCATTGTATTCTCCGTCTCTTTATTACTTATTAATTATACGTTACTGAGCAGTCTTTTTATAGATGTACAGACGATCACTATCTTTGCTATACGGTGCGGTGATAATTCTATCGATTGCATACGCAGGATCGACGCTTCCTCGAGCAGCTCGTGTTGCAGTGAATGTGTTATTTGTTGTCGCTGTCGAGACGTTTAATCCATCACGGTGCTTGGCAACAACTTTGTAAAACGCGAGTTCACTATCAGCCACCACTAGATTCTTTGTGTCTTTAGGAATAAGCTTCAGATCTTTTGAAAAGTTTACCGCTGTGCTTGGATCGTAGTGATAGCCGTAAATATAACGATCCAGTCCAGAACCTATCAGTGTTACGACGAGCACGATCAATGGAATGAGTCCTGCAATGCGCGCGTATGGATTGAGTGGGAATAATCGGTACCAATAGGAAATAAGTGATGTGAGTCCAGCTGCAAGTAGTAAGACAGAAGGAACGAATAAGACACTTGTGAATCGTGGGTTAATAATCAGGATTGGCGTTAAACAAATAATCCAAAAGATAATCAGGTAACTTCTGGTTGTTTCGCGGGTTTTAATAATTCGGTAAATACCAATCAGGATAAGCAACACTGAACCGAGTCCGAATACCGGCGTCATAAGTGCAGTAGTACTTGGCTCCCAGAACAAGAAGAACTGGCGAGTTAAGGTGGCAATATTTGCAATCAGGTCTGGTGGCCATGTCACGCTCGTCGTGATACCCAGTAACGTCAATCCAAGCTGTGGTGTCGTCACAATCGCAAAAATAAGCGGAGCGATGACAACGCCTGCGATGAGTAAGCTCGCTGTGACCTTTAGCTTTGATAGCCTTCGAACAATTGCACGCAGATGCGGGTGCAGCGCAATCGCAATCGCAATCGCAAGTAACGGATAAATACTAAGTGGTGTGTACAAGCTCGCAGCGGCAAATGCGGCAAAAAGGAGTTTCCATAAAATCCGGAATTTCTTTGCACGGGTTACTTGAGTTCCAAGCAGCAACAGGAAGATTGGCCAGAATGCATACATGATTCCTGGTGCACCATTTTGACCGATAAATAGGAACTGTCCTGTTGTGATAGCGATCATTGACGCAAGTACTGCGATGTTTGGCTTGAACCATCGACGAAGCAATATGATAAGTCCCACTGCAGAAAAGAGCGCTAAGATTAATGAAGGTAATTTAATGGTAAAATCGTAGACACCAAATAGATGGAAGATGCTCGCTTGAAGTGCGTAGTACGGTGCGTTCGCAACAGCAAATGATGCCGGGTTAGCAAGTGAGAGCGAATCACTGATTACTGCTGCGCGTGTTTCTTCTGCTGAAATTCCGCCAGGAACGTATAGTCCAGCAAAAATCAAAAGCCCGGCAAGAAGGAGTGCAATAATGCTGTATCCGAGGATGTAACGCCATCGGTAGATCAGGAAGTTGGTAAAGTCTTTTGCAGCAACCATGAGTTCCTTTGATTATATCACTAACTATCGTGCTTGCGGTCGAGAGACATGAATCGAAGTCGTTCTGGGTGGAAGAAGAGCTCTACTTTACCTGTAGGTCCGTTACGGTGTTTCGCAATAATCAGATCGGTAATGTTTTCACGTTCGGTTTCTGGGTTGTAATACGCCTCGCGGTAGATAAACATCACGATGTCGGCATCTTGCTCGATTGATCCAGATTCACGGAGGTCAGAAAGTTGTGGAATTTGCGGACTACGCGTTTCAACTGAACGTGACAGCTGGCTGAGGGCGATGACTGGCACATTCAACTCACGAGCAATAAGCTTCAGTCCACGCGAGATTTCACTCACCTCTTGGACACGGTTTCCGTCACTTTTGCCACTCCCCTGCATCAATTGAAGGTAGTCGATGATGATGAGCCCGAGAGGTTGTTCGTGTGCAGCACGTCGTGCTTTGGTGCGCATTTCAAGTACGCTCACACCAGGGGTGTCATCAATAAAGATTGGCGCTTCTGCCATTTCGCCCATTGCATCGGATAGTTTACTGAAGTCGTCATCAGACAAGTTTCCGGTACGAATATTCCAGGCATCAACTCCTGATGCGTCGGCCAACATACGGTCGACCAATTGCTCTTTACTCATCTCGAGGCTAAAGAACAGAACAGGTTGTTTGGCAATCGTCGCAACGTTATAGGCAAGGTTTGTCACCAGTGTTGTCTTACCCATGGCAGGACGAGCAGCAAGGATAATAAGGTCACTGCGCTGTAGCCCAGCGGTCATGTTATCAAGGTCACGGTAGCCGGTACGAACACCACGAAGCTGACCTTTATTGCGGTGTAGTTCTTCCATGCGGTCGAAACTATCGGTAAGAATACTTTCGATACTCACGAGGTCGTTCTTGAGTGACGCATCGCTTACAGAAAAGAGCTGTGCTTCGGCTTGTCCTAATAGTTCTTCGGTTGAAGTTTCTTCATCGAAACTCATTTCAGAGATTTCGGCACTCGCTTTAATAAGTCGGCGACGAATTGCTTTTTGTGAGACGAGTTCCGCGTATGCCTCAGCGTGCGCAGCGGTTGGAACATAGTTTGTTAGTTCCGTCAGGTACGCAGAACCACCGATTGTTTCGATGTCGTTTTTCTTTTTAAGTTCTTCAGTTAGCGTCAAAAGGTCGACGGGCTTGTGTCGTTCGTACAAACGCATCATCGCTTCATATACGAGTCCGTGACGCTTGTCATAAAAGTCATGAGGTTTGACGTGCTCAGAAATATCAGCCAATGTTTCTTCGTCAATAAGAACAGCACCGAGTAGGCTCATCTCGGCATCTAAATTCTGTGGTGGTAATTTCCCAGCTGGGACGTCTTTCGTCGCCATTGTAACCCTCATTCGAGGCGCGTGTTAAACTGCGACCTCTTCTCCTCCGCCCATAATAGCAGCTACGGCCGCAGCCTGGCTATCCTTTGGTGGCGCCGCTGTGGGTACGGTGTGGACGGTCAGTTGATAACTTCCAATGCTTTTCAAAGATTCATAGAGGTGGGCATTGTATTTTTGGTCGTCTAACTTTTTCTTGTAAAATGCAGAATTTGTATAAAGCGTAAGTTCGTTGCCATTGAGTTCGTGGGCGCATTTAGATAAGACACTGAAGAGGGCGACGTAGTTTTTGCGAGTGTGCTCAATCAGTGTTTTCCAGTCGAAATCTTTTGCTTCGATTTCATTCGCTAAGGCATCGGCAATGACAGACACATCCTTTTGAAGGGGCCGCTCTACAGGTGCACTCTGTGCAGCCTGTGGCGCTTGGCTCGCCGTGGTCGGGACATCCCCTTCTAAAGGAGATTCTGTCCTTGCCTCTACTGTGACAACAGGCGCTGGCATTACAGGCTTCGCCTTTGTTGCTTGCTTTGTCAGTTCGGCAATAGTTGCGGAGACTTCGAGGACTGGTGCAGCGAGGGCAACGGTTTTAGGATGTTTTTGTTCTAGTGTGAACGTGCCAAGGACCGCAAGAAGTTTTAGCTGTGGCTGGCTACTTCGAGACACATCAAGGAGAGTGTCGAGCAATGGTAATAAGTGAGGTTTCGCAATGATAGTCGTGCGAAGCGTGTGTGTGAGCTGCTCGGTCAGCGTAACGGAACTAATGCCGTCAGCAACGGTTTGTTCAAGCAATGTTGCGACTGCGTTTACATCGTGTGCTTCCACTGCTTTGATGAGATCGTTTACGACCGTAACAGGTGCGAGTCCAAGTGTCAGGCTGACAAGTTCGGCGGTAATCCCTGTTTTTTCGTCAGCAAGGCTGGCAAGTTGGTCAAGCAAACTAATGCTATCGCGGAAGCTTCCATCGCCGCGTAAGGCAATAAGTTTTAGCGATTCGTCATCGATCTTGATCTTTTCTTCGTCGGCAATAAAACGAAGGTGTGTCAGGGTATCTGCTTCGTTAATCGCGCGGAATCCGAATCGTTGAGTACGACTGATAATTGTTGCAGGAAGCTTGTCGACGTCAGTAGTCGCCAAGATGAATACAATGTGCGCTGGTGGTTCTTCAAGAGTTTTGAGGAGTGCGTTAAATGCAGCCTTTGAGAGCATGTGGACCTCGTCGATGATATACACTTTTTTCTTCGCAGAAACTGGTGCGATTTGCACTTTCTCGCGCAGATCACGGACGTCTTCAACGCCGTTGTTGCTGGCTGCGTCTATTTCGATAATATCGAGATGTGTCGAGTCGTCGCTATAGGCAAGCTCATTAATTTCGTGCGCCAAGATACGGGCAACAGAGGTTTTACCAACCCCGCGTGGACCAGTTAATAGATAGGCATGAGAAATACGACCGGCGGTAATTGCTCGGCGAAGGATGTCAGTAATATGGTTTTGCCCCACGACTTCGTCGAGAGACTTACTTCGATACTTGCGGTACAGCGCTTGTGACACTTTTTATTTCCCCTTTGTTTCTGTATTTAGTATACGCGCCAAAATGGCCGACTTTGTTGTGTTTTTAAGCATGAACGGCTGCTTTTTCGGTAAGGTAACATGTCCCACAGAGTGAGTCGTACGTGACAGCGTCTTCACCATCAATAGCTACTTGTTCACCTTCAAATACGTAGCGGTCATTGAGTTTTCGGCAATTGAACTCTGCTTGATTACCACAGCGGCACATAGTTGGAAGCTTTTCGATGTTATCAGCAATCTCGAAAAGGCGCGCACTGCCTGGAAATAGATGCGTTTTGAAATCAGCACGCAAACCGTATGCAATGACAGAAATATTATCTGTCTTTGCAATTTCAAGGAGTTCGTCTATTTGTGTATCTGTCAAAAACTGCGCTTCATCGATCAGGACACATGAAAGTGGTGCGAGTCCGTTGAGATCCACGTATGTATGTATCGCATCACGGACATTCATATCCGGAGTCGCCATAATATCCACTTTTCGTTGCGCTCCACCGCGAGCGATAATATTTGCATCGCCTTTGGTATCAACACTTGGTTTGATCGTTATAATCGAAAGTCCACGCTCGATATAATTGTAAGCAGTTTTAATAAGCGTATCGCTTTTACCGCTATTCATTGCCCCGTACTTAAAATGAAGTTTTGCCACACTGTTCCCCTTTTGCTCACCCTGTTTGTTTTCACCCTCTTGATGCCATAACTATACTGCTTGTGCATAAATTAGGCAAATAAAAATCCCCGACGACATATTGCTATATGTGTTCGGGGATTTTGCCGACCGTGTAAATGAATACAGGTCGGCTCGTCCTACTACGCAGCAAGAGCGATGTCGTATTTCGCGAGGAAAACCTCGATGGATCGGACGGCCGCTTTTGACTTCTGTTCTGAGTTATTGCGGTGAACGTGCAGGATGTCTCCGAAGAGCTTCTCTGCACCACCTTCAGCAACTCGTCCGATCGATGCCGCACCGAAGCGTCGCTTCAGGTTGTACGCGGTCTGTGCATCGATCTCGGCGCGTGTTGCTTCGATGAGCACCAGTGCTGGTGCGTCGCGAAGATCGCGGAACATCGAGACTGCATGATCAACGAGCTTCGTGTCCGCGGGACGAAGCGTGTAGCCTTTGCTCCGCAGCAGTTCTTTGATGTTGCTGATTGTTGCGTTTCCGAAGCTGCTGAGGCGACGGAAGTCATCTTCGGTCAGGAGCATAAGGCACCCGATCGTGTGGATTGCGTTGTTCAGTAGAGCCTGCTTCGTGTACCGAGGCAGGTCGGTGTCAGCGACACGCATCTTGAGAAATTCAAGATCGTACTGCAGCGCCGTGTTACCACGACTCATTGTGTTCATTGCTTCAACTCTCTGTAGTAGGGACAAGTTTCTGGCGTGCAAAAACTAACCTTATTATACTACTTTTGAGTGAATAAGTCAATTTAGGGTAAGACTAGAGTGCAGCTTCAACAGCAGCCCAAACGGCTTCTGGGTTTTCAGCTGGGACGATGATAGTAACTTGGTCGCCAACGTTTACGCGGAAGTAGGTGACGCTTGCAAGAAGGATACGGTATTCGCGTCCATTTGCTTCAACGTAGTATGCACCGTCATGTTGCACGAGTGTTCCAATGATTTGAATTCGTTCGATAGGACCGATTTGCTTGTAGATGAATGATCCGTCGTCAGCAATCGTAAGTTTAAGGATGTCACCTTCAACTAATTTAGACTTGCTTGCGTAGTTTGCTGGGACTGGATACTCTTTTCCATCTGGACCGGCCATTTTTTGTCCGTCAAAGATACCTTCTACGATTTTGCCACCAACTTCTTCGTTTGTGCCTGATCGTGGAGTGATGACTGTGCCGTCATCGCCAATAATGCTAATAAGCAGCTCTTTAGCTGCGGCTAGGTTTGTTTCTGCTTCCTGGATCAAAGCGTGTAAACGCTTTACTTGTTTCTCTGGTAATTCAGACATGGGTACTCGCAATTCCTTTATCTGTGTATTTTTGAATTTGTATACCTCACTTATACCAATCAATCATAATTATGTCAATTGTTATCGTAGTCACCTGGCGTAAGTTTTAAAAAATGTCCAGTACAGTAAAAAGTTTCTTTTCCACACGTTTATCAGTAGTCGCTGCAGAATTGTTGTATATTTTGCCTAGAGATAATTGTTTCCACTAAAATACCGCCCTATAAAGGACGGCATAAAAGGATTTTCAAAATGACCGAATGGTTGATTAGCTAAGTTCGACGGTTGCGCCAGCTTCTTCAAGTTGCTTTTTAGCAGCTTCAGCTTCTTCTTTTGGAGCTTTTTCTTTGATTGTTGATGGAACACCGTCAACCAAAGCTTTAGCTTCACCAAGACCAAGACCGGTAATGTCTTTAACAGCCTTGATTACGGCAACTTTTTGGTCACCAGCTTCTTTTAGGATGATGTTGAAGTCGCTTTTAGCGTCTTCAGCTGGGGCTGCATCAGCAGCAGGTCCAGCAACAGCAACTGCGGCTGCAGCTGGTTCGATGTTATATTCGTCTTTCAAGATAGTCTTGAGTTCGTTTACTTCAAGTACAGTTAAACCAACGAGGGTTTCTGCAAATTTCTTTAGATCAGCCATTATATGACTCCTTTATTATTCAAAAATTAATTGTGTACGTATGTTAAAAAATTAACTGGTTGCTTTAGCTTCAACGCCATCAAGCAGCGCGTGTAAGTTTCCTGACAACGCGTTGGTAATGTCGTGAACCGGTGAAAGAAGCATTGCGACAACTTCGCCAATAAGTTGATTCTTACTAGGTAGGCTTGCAAGTGCGTTCACTTCGTCGGCGCTTAGAAGAAGACCTTCGCTTGAGAAACCACCCGCGATAACGAGGGCTGGGTTTGTCTTTGCGAATGTATTCAAAATCTTAGCAGGTGCAACTTCGTCCTCTGCGCTTACTGCGTAAAGGAGTTGTCCTGTAAGACCAGAAACATCGGTGTTCTTGTAAGCTTCAACTTCTGAAAGAGCAACGCGGACAAGGCGGTTTTTAATCACCTTGATCACGATACCAGCTTCGCGTGCTTGTGCACGGAGCTTCTGGACATCAGCAACAGTAAGACCGTCGTATGTTGCAAAGACGGTTGTTTTAGCGTTGGCAATGAGCTCAGTCATCTCAGCAACCAATGTGTTCTTTTTATCGCGTGAAATCGCCATAAATTTAAATCTCCATTAGTTGTATTCGGCCAGATTGTTAATCAAATCTAGACAGGCAGTATTTCGAGAAAACAAAAAGTCTTTGGACCTCGCACTGCCAAAGACTCATGAAATGTATGTTTATTTACAATTCCTCGGTAGCGGATTAAGTATTTCTACGGCTACTGTCTTTGGTTGTCTTAAGAAACAGTATACATTCAAGGTGTAAATAAGTCAACGGCCACTCTATATACTATAGACATTACGCTTAAGTTATCGTATAATACTATATTGTCATTCAATTGCGCATGACATGGAACAAGGGAGTACAGATGGCAGCATTTGGGGAGCACATCTCACAGATTGGTGCAGACAGGACGCAGGCTTCGCCGCTCAGTCTCATCAACGCCAAGTCGGACGAGGCAGATACCCAGCCCGTCTTCAGCAGCGAAGTCTAGTACTTCGCTCCAAGGTCGAGTGGCGGCCATACCACCTATGGTCGCCACTCCCCTTCCTTACTCTACGAGCCTCGACCACACCGGTTGAGGCTCATTTCACCTCTGTACATACATAGACTTTATGCTTAAAGTGTGATATAATAATATAAGTAATTATGTTCGGATATATAGCAGCGGAGACGTTTCACCCAAAAAATAAGCCAGAAGTTAAACATACTGACTTTTTTAGGGAACCTACAGATGGCTCGTTGCGTTATCGTCCTTATGGCGCAACGCCTTCAAATATGTTTCTTGACGAAGCTCTAAAACAACGTCAACTGTATATCGACAGTGAGTTTCAAAAACTTTTCGATAATCCGCCAGAGGGTGTTCCTGAAGAATTTGCCTTAATGCTTTCTAATGACCATCTTATTGGTGAGCAACGTCGTAAGATGATGAACACGATGGCGTATATGAAATGGCACGACAAGCATGAACCTGTGAGCGCCGAGCTTCATGAAAAGATGAATTTTATGGACCGGGGCAGTGCTTTTATAAGTGAGTCATTAGATTTTGCGGTTGAAACCTCTGTTGAGAATCTTGAGCTTGGTAAGTTAACCCATCCGTATCGACGCCGGCTTGAACACATTGGAGCGTTTCGTACTGATGCTGCTGAAGCAATCGAGTCGCATGGCGGTGTTGTGTACCCAAAGATATTCCCTTACCATTCGCTCGCTATCAAACCTGACGTTTCATATTTCCGTGATGGGAGTCACGAAATTAATGGATTTATCGTGCGGTATAAGCGAGATTTTGGACACATAGACCTACCGAATAATACCGGACGACTTCACCTGGTAGAGCGACAAATCGCTGGCTATCGTGTCGACGAAGCTTCTGGATTCAGTCAGGACGTTGTTCGCCGAATGCTCGCGACACAGATCACTCCCGCAAACTCATGGGAAAATCAGTACATGGAATATATTGTTGATACTGGCGCGCGCGGCTTTATTTTACGCGCAGTTCAAACAGACTCTCTGGAGGATTTTGTAGAGCCTGTTTCGACGACTATTTATGGATATAAAGAGCTGTATACGCGTGATCAGCGTTTAGCTAAAGTTGCACTAGGTCCTACTGAAGACAACGGGATTGCGTATTTTGGCCCGATACACGAGCTGAATAAAGATCGAATCTAAATAAGGCATCGTATCGGGCTGTGTTACTTGCTGATAAGGCTATCGACGGTATGTTGAACCAGTAGCTGAATCGCATCGATACTAAGCATTTCAGTTCGATCTTGCATACAATTAATCCCTATAAATTTGTCTGGGTACAACCCGGCTAGCTCTTCATAGTTCGCTTTTGTTCGATCCAGGTGTCCAGCATCTTCTTCATGAATATCACGTTTTCGTTCGGTATATGCGCGCGTTTCTTTCTTGTCGATATTTTCTTGCGATATTTCAGATGGAACGAGCAAAATAATATTAATATCTGGTTTAGGAATCCCAAGTACATCATATTCAGTTTTCATCATTCGATCGTAATATTCTAAACGATCTTTTTTTATGGTAAATTTTGCGCCTTGATGTGCGAGGTTTGACGCAACATATCGATCGGCAATAACGACGCCATTAGGATCCTTTAGTGCGTCGCGAATTTCGACACTTGCCGCGTAACGGTCGAAGGCGTATGGAAGACTTGCGAGGTCAGCGTGTACATCGTTGATTCCACCATATACCCCATTTAGATACTGATCTGCATAGTATGCGGAGAATTCACCATGACGTGGGAATGCAACCGTGTGTACTTTTTTGCCAAGAGATTCTAGGTACGTGGTGAGTAGTTTTGATTGTGTTGCTTTGCCTGAACCATCACCGCCTTCGATTGCAATGAAAAGACCCACTTTACTTCATGCCCTTCGGAAGTCCTTTGATCACCGGCGCTGGTTGGCGCTGGTCTTTATATGCTCGTGGAAGCATCTGTTCGGGTGACCATGTCGCAATCAGTTCATCAAGGTTGTCGGTGTGTTGGTACTTGCCACTCATGCCTTTGCGACCGTCACTGTAGTCGCCGTCAACTTCACCAGTTGTGTGGAAGATAAGTTGACCAATACGTTCACCAACAGGTAGTACGACAGATTCGTGTTGATTCAAGTTATAGATTTCAAGTGTTATACGGTTAATATACCCAGGGTCAATCCAACCTGCGTCGAAACACACAGCAACGCCATTACGTCCCCAGCTACTACGTGACTTTACCTCAGATGCGCCACCATGTGGACGGATACCAACGAACTCGTGTGTGTGCGCCAAGATGCGTTCGCCAGGGCGAAGCACAATGATTGGGTGATCTTCGGGGATGTTTGCAAATAACTTGTAGCCGTTTTCTTCGCACCATTGTTTATGTGGCATCGCTTCGAGCGGGCCCTTGAAGTAACGATCTACGTCAGGTTTGTCGAAGGGATTATAGACGCGGGCGTCTTCAGAGTATTCTTGTTTATAAAAATAATGCCCCAATGTGAAATCGAGGCTTGCTTCAGAGACGTGTTTTTCATTGAACGGCACACAGACAATAGTTCCATCTTTGATGGCATTGGTAATTTGGACATTACTATAGACACTCATAACACTCTCCCCTGTTTTCTCGATTGTACCATGATGTTCTTCAGATCAAGAACGTAAGCAATAAAAAAAGACCCTAGCGGGCCAATCGCACGAACTCTTGCATTCGTTTGATTGGCCCACTTGGGTGTTAGCCGGCAGTGACTGCCTTGGGTGTGACTTCCGTCAGGACGATAGGCACCGAGTCGGGCTCTATCGTTGTTACCTTCGAGAAATCGTGTTCGTTGGGCAGCGTCTTGCGATACTGCAGCCAACCCTGGAAGTTGCCCGACCACCCCGTTGCGAGGGTGTCGAACGGCGTTGCCACCGGGACGAACTTGCCGTCGACGTATTCGTACTCCATCGGCGTCGCGACGTGTTCGAACGGTGACATGTGCCCGCTACTGCTTAGACGCTTGGCGAGCACGAGATCTTTCGCAAGATCCACTTCGCCAGTGTCGTGAGTCTTGTAGCTGACTCGTGCACATCTTGCTGCAACAGCAAGGCATGCTTCGTCCGGGTGTTCTTTTGCCCACTCCTTCTCGGTGTCCTGAAGGAATGGAAGGTGCCATTCTCCTCGGTGCAGGAGTGTAGGCGTGGACTTGTCGAGCGCCTCCTGCATCATCGTGGCGATGATGCGGATTTCCTGCTGTGCGTCCGGGCTGATCCGGAGCGCAAAGAAGTTGTCCAGCTCGGTTGCCGTGACGATCACGGTGTGCCACATGAAGGGCTCGAGTAGACGGTTGGCAACACCCTTGTGGATGTTGAGGAAGTCGTCGCGAAGCATGATCGACGGATCCTTCTTCTCAAGCCGCTTGGCGATGCTCAGGACGAATGACTCGAAGTCTCCACCTTTTGCATTCCACGCGGCTGCCTCGACATCGATGAACTCCGGTGAGGTGATCATCTTGAGTGCCTGCATGACTGCGACATCACGTGCCTTCAGCCATTCTTCGACTGCCCGATTGTGCAGTGCTCCTACGAGCGGCTCACCTGCTTGCATGCCAGGTTTGTTCACCCCGAATTCACGGGGTATGAACGGATCCAGCATGATGTCGCGCAGCTGCTTGAAGACCGGAATGGCCCTCGAGCTCGCCGAGTTCCGACTGAACAGTCGGTGTGTGTTGAATTCTGCCAGCATTGCCCGCCAGAATGTGATGACGAATGTCACCAGTCGAATACCTGACTCGGAGACCGAGTCGGCAACGATCGTTGCACTGTAGGCCAAAACGGCCCCCTCTCTACTCTCGGGTGAAACGGAAATGTTCTACCCACCTCAAACCATTGTACGATAAAAATTGCAAATTGGGTTCAAATATGCATTGCGCCTATGCTATACTGTTGGCAAGCGCAGTTATCACCACAAACAAAAACGCACTTATTTCGTCAAATAAAAGTTCAAGGAGCCGTCATTATGACACACGAAGCGATACAGGAAGCCAACCCCAAATCTTGGGATGGCTCTGTACCGCCGAGTGCTGAAACGACGTTCTTGCCCGAATCTGATTTTGTAGCACTCGCTATCGAATCGACAATTCATCACTCGAAAATTGTTGATCCAGGACACCCTGATTTCATCGGCCCACGTGATGCAAGCGACAGCGCTCGTCAACTTATGTTGATTCGAGCTAAAGATCTCGGACGAATGGCTGTAGGTGTTAACTTATTTCCTCATGAATACGATCGACTTGTAAAAGATGTCACAGTGGCTGTTTCCACTGGAAACTTGCGATTAAGGGGTGATTATCCATTACTCAGCACCGATGAAAGTATTACACGGTTCATTGCTGAATCAACGGGTATTGCGGGTGATCTTGAGAGTATGGCGCTTCCACATGCCACTTTTGCTGGCCCAGATGTGATCGATCAATTGAATCTTGAACGTGATGAAAAAATCCAAAAGCTCGAACACGCGAATACAGAGGCACAGTTTAAAATTCTTCGGTTACGTCAGTTGGCTGTGGATCGTGGCGCATCTGAAGAAGAGCTTCATGAATTTGATACAATTGCAAAAATCCGTACAGCAATCCAGGCGGAGGATGACGAGAACATGGAACCAAAAACCTGGACAGGAAAATTCTGGCACGTTATCTCTGCTGTCGGACGCTTTGGTTTGGGTGTCGTAAATATTCTTCCACCAAAAACCGATCAACACGAAACAGTCGATTCGGAAAAGATTGCTGCATAAAAAATAACCCGCATCACAGCGGGTTATTTTTATAAGGATTCGTAACGATTAGTTAACGAAGTTTTCTACCTTGATGCTTGGACCTTGTGAGGTACTGATGCTGATAGATTTTACGAATACACCCTTAAGGCCTGTTGGCTTTTGGCTAATAAGGCTGTCAAAGAAACTCTTTGCGTTTACAGCGAGCTTGTCAGCGCCGAAGCTTACTTTACCGATTGCAAGGTGAACGATCGCTTGCTTGTCGACGCGGTATTCAACTTTACCAGTCTTTGCTTCTGAAACTGCCTTGGCGACGTCAGTAGCAACTGATCCGCTCTTTGGGTTAGGCATAAGGCCACGTGGACCAAGTAGACGTGCGTACTTACCAAGTTTAGGCATGTACTGTGGAGTTGCGATAAGGATATCGAAGTCGATAGTTTCTTTATCAAGTTGCGCGATGAATGTTTCGTCACCAACGATGTCAGCTCCAGCTGCCTTCGCTGCTGCGTGGTCACCTTCTGGTGCGAATACAGCAACACGAATAGTCTTACCAGTTCCGTTAGGAAGGCTGACTGTTGTGCGGATGTTTTGGTCAGCTTGGCGTGGGTCAACGTTCAAACGAACGTGTACTTCGACAGATGCGTCAAATTTGCTTGGGCTTGTCTTGCTTGCAAGTTCAATTGCTTGAGCAAGTGAGTAAAGCGTATCTTTTTCAATAAGCTTTGCTGCTTCTTGGTACTTTTTGCCACGGCGTTCAAGAACAGGACGAGTAACAGGTTTTGGACCCTTAACCATCTTTGTTTCTTCGCCATCAACAGATGAAGTATCGCCAGCTTCTTTGCGAGCTTCTTTTTCAGCTTTTGCTTCAGCTTCTGAAAGGGCTTTTGCACTTCGCTTACCAGCTTTAGCTGTCTTTTCTTCTTCAGCAGTTTCAACAACTACTTCTGATTCTGCAACTGCAGGATTTTGTGCGTCTACGATTGCTGCTTCGATTTGAGCAACGGTATTCTTTTCAGATACATCGAGACCAAGTTTTTGTGCTTCTTCAAGCAAATTAGCTTTTTTAGCCATAGGTGTGAACCCTTTCTGTGGTAGTAACGACGCAAGGCTTCCCTTGCAATCTCCCAACATTGATTGTTATGTATCTATTATAGCACAAAATGACAACAGTTACAAGATGTGGACGGTGGTAAGATAAGTGCATGGAAAAAAATACGACACCCAGCCAAGAGCGACACATTCCGACTTACGATGCGTTTGGTGATCCGGATGAGGTTCGCATGGAACTAGATTCTCGCCTTCTCGGCACCATGACTCCTGAAGAAGTTATTTTATGGTGGGATACACCCAATGTACACCTTGAGCTGACGGGTGAATCGCCGCTTGTTATGCTCCGCACTAATCCGAATGCGGTTATTCGACATATATATACGAAATACTAATGCGCTCATGCTTGCTATAACCAGTACTTGATGAGATACTTTTTTCACGCATTGCGTTGAGACCGCCGGTTTCTGCATGTACCTTGACAACTGATTTAATTCGCCCCTAGCTTAAACGCATAGGGATTACCAATTATATTTGAACGATCGGTACGACGATGTGAGCGCTTAAGCCAGGGCTTTTGCGTGATTATTTAAGGATATAACATGCTCCACGCAACATTGTATGAAGTAGTACAGCTCATTCACAACACACGTTCTGTTATCGCAGAAGGTTTGGACCTGGAAGAGCTTTCACATCGTTATCGTACGACGCTTTGCGGGTGTGACCCGCTCGCAAAAGTCTACGACGACAGTGGTGAATGCACTGTCGATTATTTGTTCTTCGAAACAGACACAAGTGGCGCTCGTAAAGAGTGCGACGAAGATCCGCGTCTGTACGTAGGCAATTTCGATGGCACATTCGTCGACCACGAATGTCCTCCGCACAGAAGATGTTTGACTGAAAGAAGTGGTGTAATTGACGAATATGAAGAGGAGTTTACTCTCCTCATCTAAATTAGTTATCAAGGACTCGTGAGTGCTTCCGGGAAACTTCGGAAGCACTCACGGTCACCCGCTTATAGAAATTATAAAAAAGAACGCATCAATTGATGCGTTCTTTTAATTCGATGAAGACTTAGCCTTCTACTTCAACACCCATTGAGCGTGCAGTACCAGCGATAACCTTCACACGACCTTCAAGGTCGATAGCGTTTAGGTTGTCTTTTTTGATCTCAGCGATTTCTTCAAGTTGAGCACGTGTAATCTTACCGACTTTTTCGATGTGAGATTTAGCGCTTCCCTTTTTGATGCCAACTGCTTCACGAATAAGGTCGTCAACTGGTTGTCCCAGTGAGTTCCATGTGAATGAGCGATCTTCGTAAACCTGGATGTGAACGATAACGTCCTTACCCATAAGGTCTTTAGTTGCGTCGTTGAACGGGTTGATGAAATCCATCATATTCAAACCCCATTGACCGAGTGTTGAACCAACAGGAGGACCTGCAGTCGCGCGACCAGCTGGGATACGAAGTTTTAGATTACCGATAATTTTCTTTGCCATAACTTTTCTTTCTTGTCCTCTTGCGAGAACTTGTACTAAATAATTTGAAGCTTATTTAGTGCGTAACTAAGGTATTGTATCACTTTTTAAGCTGTTTGAACAGGGTTACTGTGGCGGGAGCTCGTTTTTCTTGAACTGCGATTCCCAGTAGCCTATCGACATAGCTTCGATGGTGAGAAGTTTTGCTTCTTGTCTTTCTTCGTCTTGCATTTCTTTCATGCGCGAGAGAACGATTGAGAGGAGCATTGTTGATGCTTCGTCGTCGGGTTTGAGAGTTAAGCGTTCATACGCGATAGTACGAAACTTATATAAAACAACATAACTATCGGTTTCGTTTGCAATGTTAGCCAAGTCAACGCTATCGACAGCTTTAAAGAACGAGTCTTTATTTTCTGCCGAGTTGCTAGACTCTGGTGACATACCTAAACTTTTGTAACTTGAAGTGCGTCAAGTTCGACTGAAGTATCACGACCAAACATGCTGACCATAACTTTGACTTTACCTTTTTGGTTGTCGATTTCAGAGATAGCACCGTCAAATCCCTTGAATGGACCGTCGGTAATGCTGACCACTTCGCCTTCAGAGAAGTCGATTTGGTGCTTAGGATCTTCAACGCCCATGCGCTTTTTGATCTTGCTGATTTCTTGCTCAGAAACAGGAGTAGGTTGTGTGCTTGTCCCAACGAATCCAGTAACACCAGGTGTGTTACGAACGATGTACCATGTTTCGTCAGTCAATTTCATTTCAACGAGGGCGTAGCCTTGGAAGATTTTCGCTTCGATAACTTTACGTTTACCGTTCTTGATTTGAATTTGCTTTTCTTTTGGCACCATAACGTCAAAGATTTTGTCAGCCATGTCGACTGCGTTGATGCGTTGGCGAATGCTATCAGCTACCTTTTCTTCGTAGCCGCTGTAAGTGTGAATGGCGTACCATTGTCGTGATGAGTCATATCGGTTTGTAGACATTATAGATCAGTTCCTTACTGAATAATTTGTTCGAATAAAAATTTAAATAACAGATCAAGTAGTACGATGATTACTACGAAGAAGGCGCTAAATAGGATAACCGCAAGAGTAAGACCCCATGTTGCAGAACGGGTTGGCCAACGGACCATACGAAGTTCTTCCCAAGCACCTTTAAAGTATCCACCGATGGCAAATAAAGTTTTGACGAAAGGATTGGTCGGAGCTTTGCGCTCTTTTCTAACCTTGGCAGTCTTTTTAGAGACTTTCTTTGGTGCGGCTGACGATGCTTTGATGCGCGTCACTTTTGATGCAGTAGCTTTATCGGCCATTGGGCCTTCCTTCTTTCTTTTTTTGCCAAATAAAATAGTCTGCTCTTGCAGACTGTCAAGTACAGTGTACCTTGTATTTCCCCTGTCGTCAAGGGGGTGGTATCATGGATGAAGATGCTTGAGGCTATATTATATCTACTATACGCAGTGCTGCTGGGGATGCTCATCGGAGCGGCCTGGAAGCTCCGCTATGCATACAAGCATTTCAAAATGAAATCACTACTAACGAACGCTCGTTCAATCGATGCTATGCCGAGTGTGACCGTCTGTATTCCGGCTCGTAATGAGAATCACGCGATGACCGACTCGTTACAACGTGTGATCGCCAGCACCTACCCAAAACTTGAAGTAATAGTTTTGGACGATTTGTCAGGCGACGGCACTTCTGCGCTTATTAAGGCATTTGCGCACGAAGGTATCCGGTTTGTTGAAGGTTCGCCACTTCCGCAGGAATGGTTAGGTAAAAACCATGCACTCCAAGGTCTTTTAAAACAAGCCAGCGGTACATATGTATTGTTTATGGATGTGGATACCCGCCTCAGTCCTGATTCGATTGAGCAGCTTGTCTCTTACACACTCCAAGAAGATGCAACGATGGTGTCGGTATTACCTCGTCGCGCAGATGGACCACGTGCAAGCATTCTGTTTTCGCCCCTTCGATATTTCTGGGAGATTATGTTCCATCGTCGCACTGCACCTGCAACATCAAGCGGCGCCTGGATGATTCATCGCCAGACATTGCTAGACAAGTGGCAGGGCTTTACGCAGTTCAAAGATGCAATTCAACCCGAATCACGCTTGTCTGCAGAGCTGATGGCGTCTGGGCAGTACAGATTCTTAATTGGAACGGAACTTTTGGGTATCACGTATGAAAAAAAGTGGAGCTCGCAAATTGGAACGAGTATTCGTCTCCTTCTCCCGCTGCTAGGTGGCAAAACAGTGCACGTTATTATTGCTGCACTTGATCTGTTGATTGCATCAATGCCGCTATGGATTATTCTCGCTGGATTTATTTTTGGCTGGGGTGTGCATCAAGTTATTGCTGGAATCTTTTACATCCTATTCGCAGGACTCTACGCTTTTTACGCACGGAAAGTATGGAACGCTGGATCAGTTATCGGCGGTCTATTGTGGTCATATGTTGTAATCCAAGAAGCTGTATTGGTTGTCTTGAGCGCAATTCGTTATGCACAAAACGCTGTGACCTGGAAAGGTCGTCACGTCAAAGTTCCGAAAGTGTAATTACTTCTTTGAGCGAGCATCAGATTGAGGAAGCTCGAAACTGAATGTTGATCCGTGGTTCAAGCGACTTGTTAAGTTAATCTGTGTACCAAGCTTGTGAGAAAGCTTTGTCGATACATACAGACCTAGCCCAGTTCCGTTTGTTTCACGGATACGGTAGTCTTCGCTACGGTAAAACTTATTGAAAATCTTTTGCTGATCACCACGGGTAATACCAATACCGCTATCTTTTACTGCAAAGATGACATTACCCTTCTTTTGCTTGGCGGTGACAGTAATGCTACCTTCGTGTGTGTACTTAATAGCGTTTGTGATGAAGTTCTGCAGCAGTTCCTCAAGATAGAGGCGGCTCGCATGGACAGAACCAAGTTTCGTTCCAAGGTCGAGGTTCAGGTGTAGTGAACGTGATGACGCGTCCTTCTCGTACTGTGTGTGAAGCTTGTGCATTAGTTCTTGGACATCAATGTCTTCACCTGCATCGGCAACGCCACGTTCGGCGCGTGACAGTGTGCTAAGGTCGTTTACCATCTTTGCTAGGTATAGTACCTGATCGTGTGCAGTACTGATAGATCCAGCAAGAACCGAATGGTCTGTCTTTTCAGGACGATCCATTATGAGTTGCAGGTTAGAGAGTGTCCCCTCTACAATCGTAATAGGCGTGCGGAGTTCGTGACTGACGACACTGATGAATTCGTCGCGCTCTTCTTCGAGGCTCTTTTGCTTCGTCACGTCACGCATGATAAGGACGAATCCAGCTTGTGATTTCTTGTGACGACTATAAGTACTTTTAATTGGTGCGTAGGTTAGTTCAAGGCGAATCTCCTCGCCGTCAATATATGTGTGGCGAATGTCATCGCGACGAGTTGTCTTTTGCGAATCACTCAGCACGTCAAATAGCTTAACTGGATTCTTGTCGCTATCGGTTAGGTTGAATAGGTCGCTAATATTCTTGCCGCGTAAACTATCGTTCGTATCAAGAAGGTTTAAGCACGCAGCATTATACATAAGCACCTGGCCTTTGTCGTCAGTACTGAATGTTGCATCTGAAAGATTGTTGATAATCGTTAAGATTCGGTCGTATTGAAGGCGCTCTTGTGAACGGCTTTGTACCAATGCCTGTCGCCGAGTTTCTTGAGCAATAATAACGCCTACCATTGCAACGCCAAGAATAAGGATACTGGAAAGTCCAAGGAAATTCGTCACAAGGATACTGTGATCACTGGGATAACGAACCATTGCGTCAACAGCGGCTACGACAATAACGCCTAGTACACTTGCGGCAAGTGCTCTGCGTCCAAAATAGATATTTGCTGCTAAAAAGAATAAAGCAATCGATGATACAAACGGAGCTAAGAATCCAGTAATAAATACAATCGTTGCAAGTGCGAGTGCGTAATAGAGTACCAATCGCCACATCATATCAAAGCGTGAACGAATCGGTGCAAAGAAGTGGTAAAGTCCTGCGGCTAACCATAAAATAGAGATTAGCAGACAGACGAGGTCACCGGCATAGTTAGGGCTGTGTGCGATACCTAGGAATACAAGAGCATTGTACCCAACAAAAATTGGCGTTCCTAAAAGAGCAATATAACGAACTGCTTTGTCGGAATCCTTGTTAAAGCTAATACCACCCTCGAACATGTGCTGTCATTATACCGCAGGCATAAGCGTTTTGTATATGCGTGATTAGATTGTTGGCTGTTCGAGTTTTAATGCTCGGCGGTGGTCTTTATAATTTGGGTCACTTTCGGACACGACAGACCAAAATTCAGGGCTATGGTTCATATGCCTCGTATGTGCAAGTTCATGCAGGATGACATAGTCGATTTGTTCGAAAGGTAGTTTCATAAGTGCAATGTTCAGGCTGATCGTTCCTTCTGAGGTGCAACTTCCCCATCGTCCGCTGGCGTGTGAGAATCGTACCTTTTTATAACTAAAGCCATATTTGTTAGCGAGGAAAGAGAGTCTTTTTGGCAGATAACTTTTAGCTTCAACCCGAAGTGCAGCAATAATTGCGTCACGTACAGCTCTTACGACGTCGGAATCGTTTAGTGATGAACCTTCCGGCAAACTGACTATTAATTGTTGACCGCGTCGGTTTGTCTGTAGTGTGCCCGTCGTAGGTCGGACTATAAGCGTGTGGCTCTTCCCTATCTGCATCCCGTCAGTGTAGTTCGTCGTTGGTTGTGATTGCGAAATAAGGTCACGCAGTTCATCGCGGGATGACTTAATCAAACGCTTTACGAGGAACGCCGGTGCGTATAAAGGTAATGAAGCGCGTAATGTGCCATCTGGCGCAACCCGAAGTCTCACCTGCGATGCACGAGCACTTCGCCTAATGGTGATTTTGCCAAACTCTTCATCATGAATGATCGGCATGTCGTATTACCTTACGGTTATGTTCCGACCCGTTTGTGTCCGGGGCTCAGATGTTATCGATGTAGCAGGTCGTGTTCCGGCAATATGTTTCAGTACAACTTTAAGTTGTGTGGCGTAGGTGTGTTTTCCGCTGATCACTGCTGGCTTTTCATTGCCAATCGGTGGCATGAACTGTGCGTAAGCCGCGTCAAATTCACTGGGCGAAAGTGCGCCAACTTTTGAACGTTTCGTTGCACGCCGTTTTGCTTCCTGTGGATCCGTTTGTACCCATACGATAAGTGATTTATAGCCAGCCTTTGCGACATACTTTGAAAGTGCAAGTCGTTCCGCGCTATTTTCTGTCGGGCCTTCGTATACGAGTGACCGCTGCGTTTTTAACAGTTCATCAAATAACAGTTCTGTTACTTTTAGTGCGGCTGTTTTATTAATACCTACGGTCGCCTCGATTCCAGATGTATTGATGTAGGGCGCATGAAAAGTTTTTGCGAAGTGTTCGGCAAAAGTAGTCTTGCCGGAACCGGGAATGCCCACCAAGATGATGACGTGGGGCGTCGTAGGAGTCAAAGGTTTCATATATGACAGTATAGCAAAGATATGGCGTTATTAGCTATTGAGGACTACTCGTACAGCGCTGCGTCTGAAAGTGTTTCGTCTTTATATTCAGTTTCATCAATAGAGTTAACTTGATTTTCAATATCACTCGCAGTGCTATTGACCGAGGCCTCAGAATCCTCTGGTAGCCCAGGATCTTCATCTGGAACACTTGTATCAATACCGTTGACGATTGGAGATGTTTTTTGCGATTGCAAGTATTGCCATCCAAAGTATCCACCTACGCCAAGCCCAGCAACTAATATAATCGCCAAGATAATCAGAAGTGGCTTTTTGCCCAGCTTCTTCTTTGGAAAAGGTTGGTATGTTGACTTGGGTGTCGTTGTTTCAGGCCCAGGAGCAAGTGCTGCTGCAATTGCACTTGAAGGGTCTGTCGGCGCTGTAGCCGGTTCAGGAGTGATTGGATCTGTAGGGGCTTCTGTGGTGACGGGAGTCGGCTCGATAACAGTGAGTGGAGTTGGTACTGGTGCAGGCGTGATTACAGGTGTGGGTATTGGTTCTGGTGCTGGAGTAACAACGACCGGCGCCGGTGTGACCGGTGTATCGGGCACTAAGGGCTTCGGGTCAGGATCAACAGTTTGTGCTTCTAGGGCTTCAATTGCTTGAAGCATAGCATCGTCCTCAGGGCTGATTGGTTGGTTATAATTATTTGGAGGGTTCATTATTCGGTCGATCCTGTTGTCGGTGTTGTATTCTGTGTCGCAAGCCATGCGGCATATGCCTTTATTGCAGGTATTGTTTGTTCGGTGATACTTTTACGAACTGTTGCTGCGGCTGTATTCGTTTCAGCGAGTGATGTTCGCGCGGCCTTAATTGCTGGATCAAGGGTTGCGAGGGCCTTACCACAATCGATAGTTGATGCGGTCTTCAGTGTATTGGTGTAAGCGATAACTTTTGCAGAATAGGTATCTATATTCTTTTGTACTGACGCTTGAGCTGTGGTTAAGGCGCTTACTTGGTCATATTCTTTTGTTGTTGCGCTCGTTATTAAAGTATCAACTTTTGCTTGGATATCACTGTGAACACTTGCATGGGCTGATCGAGTCTTTTCAATGACTGCAAGCCGCTCAGCGAGGTTTGTCTTGGCAATTGTGCATCGAGCTTCGGTTTGTACTGCAGCTGTCTGCGCTTGAACAGAGGGAACAACAAGAATTGTCGCTACTGCGATAAAAACAATTGTCGTGATCGTTCGATTTCGTGCGTTCAAGCGATGCTCCATGCTGCTTACGTTTATACGTAGTATAGCAAAAAGTAGCCAGACTGTTTAGGTCTAAAAAATACCCTTAGTCTCGCCGCGTAGTGCTTTTTCTTGAGCTTCTAATTCGTCAGCCCGCATTTGAGCGGCTTTCATAATTTCTTCACGTTTCGTGCGAATCTTGTCGGCTTCGCGTGCGACCATCGCCGCCTCTTGGTCGTAGCCACTTGCAAGTTCTTCGTGTGTTTTTGCTTTGTCTTCGTCTGCACGAGCTTCTTGTTCGGCAGCTGCAGCTCGGGTATTGTCAGAGCCGGCTACAGCGCGCAGGCGGGCTCTGTCTGCTCGATTGCGGAAGTCATCAGCTTTCTGACGTTCTTTGTCGGCTGCTTCGCTAAGATGTTGAATAGATTTCATAGATAATCACCCTTATATTACCCTTCTATTATACAGGAGGGTGGAGAGAGTGAAAATCTAGACAGATTTTTTTGCGACTTGTTCGCGGAACTTATCGTGGATTTCTTTAAACTGATTTTGCATAACATTTAGTTCAGAGTCAGTAAGGTCTTCGATGTCGACAAACTCAGTGCGTGCGCTGCGACTACTCTTGATGAGCTCGTTTAATTTTAGTTGCATCGCTTTTGCGTCACGGTTTTGAGTATTTTGAATCGCAAATACCATCAAGAATGTAATGATTGTTGTGCCCGTGTTAATGACAAGTTGCCATGTGTCGGAGAAATCAAAGAATGGGCCAGTAATGATCCAAACAACGATAAGGAGTACTGCTAAACCAAAGGCCGCTGGTGATCCCAGTTTGTTGGAGACGCCTTGTGAGATTTTGTGGAATGAGTCGCGTTTTAAGGTCGTTGGAACTTCAGCTGGAGCAGGCACTACGTGGCGCACAATTTTAACATGAGGATGCTTTGGGTGAGATTCTGGCGTATTCATAAAAGTAGTATAGCACTAACGTTAAAAAGTAAAGAAATCAAGACTTGATGACACATCTTGCTTATGCTCATCAGGACGGTTACACTGAGGATATGTCAAAGAAAGCCCTTATTATACTCATCAGTTTCGCCTCTATTATTGTTATTGCCGGTGGCGTTGTCGGCGCACTCGTTCTTATTAAAGGATCTTCTGATAAAGTAACCGATTCGAATCAATCCGAAGTAGCGAAAGATGACTCACGCGATACAGATCCTTCAAAACAAGAAGAAACAGTCACTCCTGACATGTCCATTGATTTAGGCGCGTGCACTATCTTGACGCAAGCAACACTACAGTCGACACTGACGCCTGCTATTAAGACTGTTGGTGAGGCAGTAAATCGGGGATACACAAAAGAGTTTAATGGTGATGAACTACAAAGCTGTATCTTTGGATTCACAGCCGATAACAGTATGGAGAATCGTTTCACGACAACCGTCACTCGGTTTACAAAAGATACATCAAAAGAAGCGGCTATTAAAGGATTTGCGGGGGCAACCACTGCGGATAATATAGGTGACATTGCCTATTACCTAACTAGCAATGCACCTGAAGGTGAAAACACTCCTGCCCGCAACGACTACGGTTTGTATGTGTTTAAGGGGATGAAGCTCACGAGTTTCGTTATCTCACAACCAGGCACGAGTGATGTCTTTACGGAAGCAACCGCACAAGAAAAATTGCGCACATTGGCGCAATCAATCGTTTTCTAAATTAGGGATACCTACGAAGTAATTCGTGTCATCAATCGAAGGTTGGATAGGTAGTGTTCAACGTTCAGTGATGTGTGTTGGCTAAGGTATTCGATGTGCTTGTCAACAAACAGTACATCACCACCTGCAGCTGGTGAATACATTGATTTTGTATTGAAGGCTGGATCGGTCATCATGCTTTTTAGTGTGTCACGAATGAGGTCTGCTTCTTTTGAATCGAGGAATCGTTGTGCACTCAAAGATTTTGCCATTACAATACTACCTTTGCTTTTTTAGGCTTCTTGAGCTCTTTCCTCTTATCCTGTGACTTGGCCATGTTGAACCTCTCGTTTATGAACGCACCTATATGTACTGTCCATTATGCGCCAAAGGCGCTATTTTTCCTAATTAGTTAAGGATGACTTCAAAGTAAAATGCTACGACACCAAACTCTTCTTCGTCTTTTTCAGAGTAAAATTCGCGATATTTTTCAAGTGCATCATCGACTGTTTTTGCTGCAGGGACGACACCTTTGTGATCGACTGCATTCAACATTTCCGTGAATGTTTCGAAGTATAATACTTCAGTTACTTTGATGCCCACTGCATGGTGAATGGAATGAACCACTTTCCCGTTTAACCATAAGTCTTCGCGGATACTCAGTATATCCCCTTCTTTGATTTTCAAGAAGCGAGGTTTGCCAAGCATTCCTTCTATGTATTTGTTGCCTTTGCGTATTTCTTCGACGAGCTGTGCGTCGATCCCGATCTCTTCCATATACATCTATTATATCAAAAGTGTTACGACCACTCTGTAAAAATCAATTCTATAAATGATACAAGCGACTTGGTATAGTAGGTCATACTATGATGATCAAGATGCCTTCACTTCCCCCTTCGCTTATTACACCTGATGATGTGCACGAATTGTTTGCAGACGAAGACAATATTTCTGGTCTAAGGATCGAACATGCGACATTTTCAAGCGCCGACTTGGACAAGATAGCTCTGTCCGAATCGCTACTGAATAAAGTTGATTTCTTGCAGGTAGATGTTTCGAAGTTTGACGTACTTGATTGCATATTTAGATCGTGCGACTTTACTGCCGCAAAGTTTCCTGAATCGAGTTGGCACCGTGTTTCAATAGATTCTGGTCGATGCACAGGCCTACAAATGACGAATAGCACGCTCAAAAACATCGATTTTAAAAACTCTAAATTAGACATGGTGAACTTTCGATTGTCTCACCTAGAAAATATTAGTTTCGATGGCTGTGTGCTAAATGACGTAGACTTCTATAACGCTCGTCTAAAAAACGTCGAGTTTGTGAACTGCACGATCAGCGGCGTTACTTTTGCGAGTGCACGCATGACGAATGTCGATATTTCTAAATCTCAAGTCGAAGGACTCAAAGGTATTAATAGTTTGCGAGGCGTCACTGTTAGTTACGATCAATTGATGCAGTTTGCGCCTGCGTTTGCAGCCGAAGCCGGAATCAAAATCGCGTAGCTATTCAACAATATCTTTAAGGCTATCGAGATATCGCATGTCATCATCGGAAATGACGAAATCAATATCGGCATTTTGTAAAATATATTGTTCGTGCGTTGATTTAGGCAGTGTGACGGTTCCGCGCTGGACGGTATAGCGAATCGAGATCTGAGCGATTGTTTTATCGTATTTGTCAGCAATTTTCTTTACCTCTATGTTGTCGAGGATTTGTCCGGTTGCAAGTGGTGAATATGCTTCAATGAGAATGCCGTTGTCTTCACAAAATTTTGTGACATCGTCTTGGGTATTGCCAATAAAGAATCGGATTTGATTTACAGCTGGCACGATCGTTCCGCTTTCCAATATTGCGACTAAGTCAGAAACACTAAAGTTAGAAACACCAATTGCTTTGGCTCGTCCACTTTTGTAAATTTCTTCCATGGCTTTCCATGCTTGGATATTACCTTCTGTATAGTCTCCTGTTTTATCTGACCAAGGCCACGGCGCGTGAATCAGATATAAATCAACGTACTCAACACCTAGTTTTTCAAGTGACAATTCAAACTTTTCGAGTGCACCGTCGTAGGTCTTTACTTCAGCGGGAAGCTTGGTCGTAAGAAAGATATCCTCACGATTAATTCCGCTGTCGGCAATTGCCTTGCCAACACTTTCTTCGTTGCCATATACACGTGCGGTATCAATGTGACGATATCCACTATTGAGTGCGAGTGTAACCGCATCATAGGCCGCATCCCCATTGGGTATTTGCCAAGTGCCAAATCCAATTTTGGGAATTAGTGCACCAGTATTAAGCGTGTATGTTTCAAGTAGTGTATTCATGTATCAAGTATACCTAGAATATGCTTAATAAATTCTTAAAAATTTACTTAGATTTTTTGAAGCGCAAATATTTTTTTACATTTCTACTCTTAAATATTCTATAGCCACCATAGGTAATAAACACGCCAAAGATAGTGATCATAAGCAGTCCGCCTATTGCGCTCATCGGCTCTGAATTTGAACCACCAATACTTGTGAGGTCAGTGTCACTTACGCCGGTCAATGACAAGACAATTCCAATGAGCATAAAAAGAGTCACGATAGAGCCGAATACCATTGTGGCAATGCCGACGATACCAAGTGTTATTTTTTCAGTCTTTGTTCGTTCTTGATCCATACTCCTCCTATTAGTTAAGGAGTAAGACGGTTAATATCGCGGGGGAAGAGTGTTGCTTCTTTCACATTTGAGAGACCGATTGTTTTTTGCACGATACGATCAACACCCATGCCAGCACCACCGTGCGTAGGGAGTCCGTATTTAAATGCCTGCAGGTAGTATTTAAAGCCTTCCTGTGTGACGTCGAGTCCTGCGCGGGTCATTTGTGCAATCATCTTTTCGTAGTTGTTCTCGCGAAGCGGTACGGTTGCAATTTCTAGCCCTCGGAATAGTAGATCAGCCCAGGCGACTGTTCCTTCTTCGTCCTTAAACTTGTGATAGAATTTGCCAGCTTCAGCAGGGAAATCGGTTGCATACACAAGGTCACTTCCAAAGTTCTTTACCGCATAGTCAGCAATCCAGCGTTCTTCGTCTGGAATAAGATCTTTTTCTTGAGTTGTATCTACTTTATTAGCCTTGGTGTAGAGTTCGTGGATCTCCGCGACAGTAAATCGTGGGATTGAACCATCTTCAGCAAGTTTTAGCTGTGGTGCGTTAAGGCTTTTTAGGTCATCAGCGTGGTCGGTGTAGACACGTTTGAGGGCGTCAATAACAAGTCCACCAGCCATGTCCATGACTTCTTGGTGAGTTTCTACGAAGCCCATTTCAATATCAAGCATCGTCAACTCAGTAAGATGACGTGTTGTTGCGCTTGGCTCTGCACGGTAGCTGTGACCGATTTCGAAGACACGCTCAAATGCACCGACCATAATTTGCTTATAAAGTTGTGGGCTTTGTGCGAGAGTTGCTGTCTTGCCGAAGTAATCAAGTTGGAATACTTCTGCCCCACCTTCAGTTGCTTCTGCGAGCAATTTTGGCGTGTCAATTTCAGTAAAATCGTTTCCGTAAAGGTATTCACGCATGTAGCGAGTGAGGCTTGCACGAATCTTGAAGATTTTTTGTTCTTGCAGGTTGCGGATGTTGAGTACGCGGTATTCAAAAAGTGTGTCGAGGTTTTCTGATTTGTGGCTAATTGGTTTGTCGATCTCGATTGGTGGTTCGTCTGTGACGGGCACAAGTACTTCAACTTGTACGTCATGAAGCTCTGCTCCGCCCGGTGCGCGTTCGTCTGCAGTGACGACACCCGTGAGTGCGAGGACAGTACCAATTTGTAGCCCACGTAGTTTTTCTAGTTCGTCTTTGTCATTAATAAGGTTTTGAGTAATACCTGATCGGTCACGAAGTGAAATGAAGTTCATACCACCCATAAGGCGCTTTTTGTGAAGCCATCCTTTAATGGTTACTGTTTGTCCGATGAGTCCTGCTACGTCTTTTGTAAGTGTTCGAGTCATATTACCTCCAATATAGCATTTTGACCTCTATAAGAACAGTGTAATGAGGTTTTAATATTTCTGCCGTATACTTAAGAACATTAGTAAGCCTGGAGAAAAAATGACAAACACCCAACAGCGATGCGCATGGTCAGACACAAATGAATTATTTATTCCCTATCACGATGAGGAATGGGGTGTTGTGACACACGATGATCGTTTGCTATTCGAAATGCTTAATCTCGAGGGTGCGCAAGCAGGTTTAAGCTGGCTGACGGTGCTTAAAAAACGTGAAACGTATCGTCAAGCCTTTGATAATTTCGACGCGAAACAGATTGCGTTATACGATGAGTCAAAGCGCGCAGAGCTAATGGGTAACGCAGGTATTATTCGAAATAGACTCAAGATTAATGCAGCGATTGAAAATGCAAAAGCGTACTTGGCTGCACAAAAAGAATTCGGGTCTTTCGATGCGTATATATGGCAGTTTGTGAATAATACGCCGCTGCAGCATTCCCAGCAAAAAGAGGCATTAGCGATCAGTGAGACAATGAGCAAAACACTAAAGAAACGAGGCTTTAAGTTCGTCGGTGCGACGATTTGTTATGCATTCATGCAAGCGACAGGAATGATTAATGATCACGAGCCTTACTGTTTTCGTGCTAAGCAGGTATAGCCAGCCAGTTCGTTAATACGTCAGCTGTACTCTCTTTTTTGCTTTCAAAATCTTCAATGCTTTTAAAAGTAAGTGTTCCACGAATATTAGAAATCCATTCGATAAGATCGCTTGCATCGTTCATAATGGGTGTAGCCTTCTTATCTTCTTTACGAGTAGCACCCATGTGTAGAACAAGTGTGACTTTGTCTTCATAGCGCATATTGAATGTAATACGATGCTCGCCTTTATATATGTAGCTTGGCGCATTCCATTTAATTTCTTCTGTCAGGTCGGTGTTCAATGAAAGAATGAGTTTTCGTAATGCATCGACAACCTGACTTTGTGTAGGAGTAAGATCGTTCAAGAATGCATCTAGTGTTTTATATTTATTCATGCAAAAGCTTTCTTTAAAATGTTTTTATCAATATCCCTTGTTAAGATCTTTAACGCTTCATCGATAGGCATCCATACATTTTCGAAAGTTTCGTGTAGTTCCCTTTGTGGTTTTGATTCACTCATTACTTCAAGCAAGAAGTAATCAACAATCTTATCGTGGTGTGTACCGTCGATCCAATCGTATTCATAGTGCGTTTGTCCAATGTAGCGTATGATTTTCGTATCAAAGCCAGTTTCCTCCAGCACTTCGCGTATACATGCTACCTCAGGACTTTCACCTGCTTCAATCGATCCCTTGGGAAAGTCGTATGAGTTTCGAGGCTCATCCCAGTGAATTAACAACACAGCACCATCTCGAATTACGAGACCACCTGCAGAATGTTTGTGTATCGTTTGGGTCATATCGCCATCATACCAAACGCAGGTATAGTAAACTAATACATATGATCAATGCTCTTGAAATTCTTGTACACAAATATCTGCATATCCCTTATCGACTCCACGTACACGTTGACCAAAACGTAAAGTCTGCACGCGCAACAGTACTTCTTTTACATGGTATGGGTAACTCGAGTGCATCTTGGGATGAAGTGGTGCGAAAGTTACCAAATGATATCCGCGTTATTTCAGTCGACTTGCTTGGGTTCGGAAAATCACCACGACCACATTGGCTCAAATATAATATCGATATTCAGGCAAAATCAGTTATCGCGACGTTGCTTCGTCGAAATATTCGCAAACAACTGATTATTGTCGGGCATTCAATGGGAAGTTTAACAGCAATTGAAATTACGAAAAGATATCCTATACTTGTTAAGTCGTTAATTCTTTGTAGTCCCCCGCTCTATAGCGAGGAGGAAAAGAAATCGATCCTGCCATCTCAAGGACAATTGTTAAAAGATTTTTACCGCTTAATTCTAAAGAACCCTGCGAGCGTGGTGAGCGTTGTTCCAATGGCAATTAGGTTGCGGGTCGTTGGTAAGAGCTTTGATGTAACGCGCGAAACAGTCTCTATTTACTTAGCTGCGTTAGAATCAAGTATCTTGCATCAATCATCACTAAAAGATCTTATACGATTAAAAAAGCCAGTTCGGTTGTTGCACGGCATGCTTGATCCGGTTGTGGTAAAAAAGAACCTTGATGAAGCTGTGACTGCGAATACACGTATTCGTCTGTCGCAGGTCGTTGCTGGACATGAACTCATGGGTGCATACATACCGGCCGTCGTGAAAGCCGTAAAACAAGCAGTTGAAGTTACGAAATAGACTCGACGCGAGTTAAGTGCCAATTGTTACAGATGTCACATTGATAGACGCCTAATTCCAAAGTCATGTGATCGAGCATCCCGAAATCTGCGGCCTCAAGTGCAAGCTCTTCTGTTTTGAAGGGTCTTTTACTTTCGCAGATCAATAAAAACTTATATGAATGACGATCAGATGTTTGTTTTCGCTTTGCCATGATGAAACTATTATCTCATGATCGACCAGAGGAGTATAATTGATCTCATGTTTACATTCAAAAAGATCTACAGTGCAGCGCTAGAAGTACTAGCTGATGACAGAAAGTCATTCGCCCGTTCACCTCGAAAATTCGCATTAAAGGACTGGAAGAATGCCCTCAAAGAAACTGGTATCGCAATCAAGTCGAAACGTATCGGAGTATTGGCCGCTGGTGTCGCCTACTTCGCAACGCTTGCTGTTTTCCCTGCAATTGCAGCGGCTGTTGCGATACTTAGTTTTGTTATTTCAAAAGAACAATTACAAGGCGTTGTATTATCTATCGAAGCATACCTCCCAAGTGATATCGCGACGCTTATATCAACGCAGCTCGAGGCGGCACTCAAGGATCCCTCATCTGGTGTCTTTATTATTATCGTTGGTGTGCTTATTTCGCTATTCAGCCTATCAGGTGCTGTCAGTAATATTATTAGTGCAGCAAATGCTATCTATGAACGTTCGGAAACGCGTAAGTTCATTAAACTGCGCCTAACTAGCTTAGGGTTCATTGCTGCAGGTGCGGCCATCGCTGTCGTTGTCGTAGGCCTCCTTGTGTTGAACGAGAAGTTTCTTATATCGATTGGCATCCCACAAATACTTGCGATGACTATTATTGTCGTGCGCTGGGTGTTCATCGCAGGACTTGTCGCATTTTCATTGGCAGTCTTTTACAGGTATGCACCTGATCGACAAAGCCCACACTGGCAATGGGTGACATGGGGTTCATGTATCGCTACTGCAATCTGGTTGATTGGAACGACACTATTCTTTATCTATGCGCGCTATTTTGCACACTTCACTGATTCATACAGCGTATTCGCAGGAATTATCGTTTTAATGACTTGGTTAAATCTAACTGCTTTCGCAATTCTGATTGGTGCAGAAATTAACTTCCGGTTAGAAAATCAAACTCGCGCTCGAACTACCAAGTAGTTAAGATTCACCTTCGATAGAGACTTTAGGGAGTCGTTTGTCGAGCCATTTCGGCAGCCACCATGCTTTATCGCCAAGAAGCGACATCACAATCGGCACAATCACCATACGTACGAGGAATGCATCAACGAGGATACCTACAGACAATGCAAAACCGATTGCTTGGATGGTATTGTCGTGGTTACTAATGAATCCTGCGAAGACGGAAATCATAATGAGTCCTGCTGCAACGACTACCCTGCTGCCGAGTGCAAACCCACGAAGGATCGCTTTCTGAGCGTTCTTTTTCTGATGGTAAGCTTCTTGCATACTTGATACCAGGAAGAACTCGTAGTCCATTGCGAGACCGAACAAGATCCCAATCGCAATGATCGGAATGAAACTCACGATAGGACCTGTCGCATCAGTCACGCCGAACCAGCCCCATTGGAATACGGCAACGAGTGCACCAAACATTGCGAGCACTGATAACAGGAATCCAAGTGTCGCCTTGATCGGTATAAGGATTGAACGGAATGCGATCATGAGCAGTACAAGTGAAAGACCTACGACTACAGCGAGGTACACAGGCAACGCTGCTGCGAGTTTATTATTGATATCGATTTGAATAGCTGTTGATCCGGTAATCCCCAGCGTTACGTCTGCACTTTGTGTAAGTTTATTTCGAGTATCTTCTTTGCGCAGGTATGTGACTAATTCTTTTGTTGCAGAATCAGATGGACCGGTTGATGGAGTGATCTGAATTACGCCTTTTGTCCCGTTATCGGTTGTAAGGATTGGTTGAGCCGCAGTAACATTTTCAATCTCACCAGCACGCTGTGCAACGAGGTTTAATTGATAGTATGGTGCGAGTGTCTCGACTTGCGCCTCAAGTGCCTGAGCAGCTGCCTGCTGTTGTTCTATAGTCATTACAGTCATTGGTTGCTGCTTCTGGTACTCAGCAAGAATCTGTTCACGTACTACAGCCTTGTCTGTATCACTTACGGCAGGTAGACCTTCAACAACAACGAGTAGCGGCCCATTGTAGCCCGCTCCGAAACCTTTTGTGAGGAGGTCGTATGATTTACGTGCGGATGATGTGGGCGCAGCGGTCTCATCAGTCGGTAGTCCTAGTTGGAGTTGTGAAATTGGGAGCGCCATTACGGTAATAATGAGCAGTGCAGCAACAAGAATACGTTTCCTATATTGCAGCAGTGCTTGACCCCATCGGTACCAAATTGTTTTATGGCTGACAGCTTGTTTGTGAACAGTATGCGTTGATTGCAGCGTCTGTACTTGCTTGCGCACTTTTTTGCCAAAGATTCGCAGGCCAACAAGTCCTAAGAGCGCTGGAATCAATGTGATTGAGATAATTGCTGCCATAGCAACAGTAGCGGCTGCAGCAAGCCCCATAGTTGTCATGAACGGAATTTGGACGACCGCGAGTGATGACAATGCAATGATGACGGTTATTGCCGCAAAGATCACTGCATTTCCTGCTGTAGCGATTGACTTCCCTGCCGCCTCACGTGATTCAAAGCCTTCTTTGAGGAATGTTTGATACCTGTTGATGATAAACAGTGAGTAGTCGATACCAACTGCAAGTCCAAGCATGACTGCGAGTGCTGGACTTGTGCTGTCGATCGTAATCACTTCGCTCAGTGCAAATAGTCCAGCCATACTAATACCAACAGTAAAGATGGCGATAATAATCGGGAGTCCGGCTGCAACGAGTGATCCCAGTGTAATAACAAGCACGATGAGTGCGACTGCAACTCCACCGATCTCACCAACACCAATGAGCTCACCCAGTTCTTTATTTACAAGATCACCGCCTGATTCAACAGTCAGTCCACTCTTGCGGGTTTCATTGATTGCTTCTTGTATTTTTGTGATGTTCTCGGCTTTGATCGCTTGATCTTCGGGCTTAATTTGTGCCGTAATATAGCCAATTGTTTTGTCTTTAGAAAGTGCTGATGGGTTGTCGAAGGGTGTGACAGAAGTTGTAATCTCGGGTACTTCAGCAACTTTTTTACTGAGTTCATTTACTTGTGTTGCGTAGTCTTGAATCGTTTTACCTTGCGGTGCCTCTATAACAATGCGTCCAGATTGTGATCCGGTTGAAGGGAAAAGTTCATTGAATCGGTCGAGGGTTTTCTGTGCGTTTGTTCCAGGAATAGAGATGCTACTCGAGGTTGGTTGAATGAAAGTAAGTGCCGCCCATCCTAGCAAGGCAATCACAATAAGCCAGCCACTCATGACCCACCATTTGTTCTTGAATGCCCAAAGGCCTAACGCGTGTAAAGATTTTCCCATGATTCCTCCGATTCAGTATCAGTATCTATCATACCAAAATAACTCCTTAGCTTGCTATACTAGATATATGAATCATTTTGAAAAACTCAAAGGTACACTCCTTGAAAACTACACACCACTTGGTAAAAAAGGTAAAGTCGCGGAACTAGAGGTTATTGACCTTGTTGTTGGTGAAGGCGAAGAAGTCCCCACGGACGCAACGATCACAGCACACTACACGGGTGCACTTTGTGCAGACGGCACGATTTTTGAAAGCAGCCACGACGGCGGTCGACCTGCAACATTCGGACTTAATCAAGTTATTGATGGCTGGACTCAAGGTGTTCCAGGTATGAAAGTCGGCGGTACACGACGACTTGTTATTCCGTCGGATCTTGCCTACGGACAACGACGCGCCTCAGCACAAATCGGACCAAATAGCGATTTGGTATTCGATATCGAATTAATTGCTGTTCAGTAATTAATTAGCTATTTTTTTTAAAGAAATGTCGAACAATGATAAAGAGCGTTGCAAGGAAGTATAGCGCTAGGCATGCTAGGAATAAGTTCTGTGTTGTGTAGCTTGGTGCAAATAAGTATGCAAAAAACGCGATAACGAGCACTGCTGACATAGTGATGAGCACATTGCCTAATGGTGTGTTCTTGCGTGGGATGTTCTTTTGGGTTGGTTGAGCCATTGTATTAGTTCTCCAATTTTACGTGTAGTTCTTCGAATGCGCGGCGCCAATCATTAATAAGCTGCTTGCTATCAGCGATGGCTTCAACACCAGATAGTGCATCAATGGGACTTGTCGTAACTGCAGGCATTGTGACTGCATTGTTTCGAACGGCTTCTTTTTGTTCTTTTGAAGCTGACGGCGAAAAACCTGATTCATTCACATACAAACGGTATTTCTTGTCTGCCGTCGAGAGCTTAATACCCCATGCCGCAACGAAATGTGCAGTTATATTTGAACCAAGTTCATTTAGGATTACTTCATTCTTCTTGTTGGTAATAATGAGGTGGCCGTTTGCTGTCTCTACGACACATGGGGTGCTGTAGAAGGGATTTTTTTGCAGATATAATATAGATTTCATTACATCTATCATACCATGAGCATGTAGTGTCTAGGCTTTCTGGTAGAACTCGCTGAGCTTTTTGTATGCCTTGGTTGTGAATGCCCAAAGTGCGAATAATAGTCCGATAAAGCCTGCGATAAGAAATACTAACGCAATACCACGTGCGTCACCGTCACCAAGGAGCCATCCGAGCTGTGCTTTCCCTTCACTCCCCTTCATATACGGAATCAAAATAAATTCAGCAATAGGACCGATGAGGAATGCAGTGATAGGTGCAGCAGCGGCTTCAATGCTCTGGGCAAATCCAAATACGCGACCTTGACGTTTGAATGGCACGACACGTTGAATGATTGTTTGTTCGGCAGCTTCGACAAAAGGCATAAGGGTCATAAATATAAACATTCCGACTGCATAGAGTGGCCACCATTCTCGAAGTGTGAACGTCATCCCAAGTACACCGATAATAATATTTACAATTAGCATTGTACGGAGTGGGTTCTTACCCAATCCAAATTTACTGATGATGATGCCACCAATGATAAATCCAGTGCTAGTGATTCCGAGGACAACACCCCACCACTGTACAGAGAATAGCGTCAGCCCATAAGGATCCATGAGTGCCATAAACACACCGCCAACAAGGTTATTGAACGTCGTAAAGAAGATGAGCATTCCTAGACCTGGTACTGATTTGATCGCAGCAATACTCCCCTTAAGATCAATCTTCTTGCCGCCAAGCGCTGGATCGTGCAGGATCTCTTCTTCCGGAATTGAAACAAAAAGTAGATGAATAAATGCAATCGCTGTCAATGTAATCGCAATCGCAAGCGTCCATCCCATGCCAAGGAATCCAATTGAGAGGCCACTAAATACAGATGTCACAAGGAATGCAACACCTTGCACCGCACCGACCAGCCCGTTTGCTTTGGCGTGATCTTCTTTTGGTACGAGTAATGTTACGGTTGTTGAGAGCGCGATGTTGCGCATGTTTTCGATCACACTACCGATCAAGATAACACCGGCGAATAACCAAAAAGCGACCGTTTTCCAATCAATAAGTTCGCTTTGAGGAAACACAAGAAACAATCCACCAGCGACAAGATACGTCGCAAGTGTAATAACGCTGGAAGCGAGCATGACTTTCTTTTTCTTGTTGTGGTCGACGATTGTACCAAAGACAAGGCTAAAGATTGCGACGAGAAGCATGTACGAACCACCGATGATAGCCGTAGCAAGTACAGAGCGCGTTTCAAGGTATACCCAGAAGGTTAATCCAAACCATAGAAAGCTCGTCGTGACGTTCGCAATTAATGTATTGATCAGTACGCTATAGAAATTCTTCATTGTCGTGCTATTTTACTCCAAAAATACATCTCCGAATAGTGAGATTAAATCCAGGCAATTTGCAGGATAGATTGGATACGTTTGGGTGCATCTGTATGAGATACAAGATTGTCATACATCTGCGCAGAGTGGAGCTGAGTCAGGAATCCTTCGTTCTGTAATTCATCATTCACTCTTGTCATAACGGTATCCATAAGTTCTGTATAAGACGAAATTGGGTATGTATCGACTTTGTCTAGTTCTTGTGTGAATGTATATCTGACGTTTGAAAGTCCAATCCCCTGCTCAATAACATGTTCAATTGCTTTATGGGCATTTTCTAGGTGTTCAACGACAAGTGTATTAATTTCTGCATTCACTCGCTCGGTTGTGTCGGGTGGAAGTTGGATTGCAAGCTCAAGAGATGCTTGCGCTTCTTTCGTGCGCAGACGAGCTTCAGTTGCATCAAAACCCTTTTCCATAGTCTATTCAATGTAAGGCTATAGGGGTGTGTGTGCAAGGATGAGCGTCTTTATAGTTATTGTGGTATTATATATCTGAAATTAATCCGCCATGCACACCTCGTCAAGCTCGGACAATAAGAGGCTGCGGTTTCAACTAAAGAGCATCAATGTACCGGTCGAATATGTTGATCAAATATTTTAGGAGAATTACTTGTATGACTCGAGAAGAAGTAAAAAAGCAAAAACTCCAAGAAGCTTTTGAGATTCAAAAGCAAGCTCGTGAAGCAGGCTGGCCTGCACAACACTGGCGCGCATGGGGTTCATGGTTTAGCTGGGGATCACCAGTCGGTCTAGGTCTATTTATCGCATTAACTATGCTTTCAATAGGTGCATTTATCTGGTTGATTAATCTTTAAGATTTGCCGGTAAAGTAATGACGTCACCATCACGGTGGCGTTTTTATTTTGGTACAATAATTACTATGCAAAAGATATTTTCGTATATATCATCCCATCGCATTTTTAGCTTGAGTCTGTATTTTGCGCTGTTTATTGTCTTTGTAACAGGATTTGTACAAATTGCCGATGAAGTGCTTGAAGGTGAGCATCTATGGTTGGATGAAAAGATCTTACAGACTATAAATGGTTTCTCGACGCCTTTTTTTGATAGTTTTTTCGTGATTGTAACGCAGCTTGGTGGGGTACTTGGAATAATTACGATTAGCGTCGGGCTACTTTCTATTCTGGTGCTGCGTCACAAATACAAGCAAGCGCTTATTATTGGTTCGACAGTTGCAGGTGCTGCATTATTGAATCTTGTGTTGAAATTATTATTTGAGCGAGCGCGACCTGATCTGTGGGAGCAACTTGTTGTTGAGACAAGCTTCTCATTCCCCAGCGGACACGCGATGATTAGTGCGGCAATTGCACTGTCCGTTATTTACGTTTGCTGGAAAACACGATATCGATACCCTGCACTGATTATTGGTGGCCTATTTATAATAATCATCGGTCTCTCGCGTCTTTATCTAGGGGTTCACTACCCTACGGATATCTTGGCTGGATGGTGTGTCAGTGGAGCGTGGTTGGTTGTCGTTGTGTTGGTGCTTAGCCGATTTCAGGGCACAAGAAAAGACCGTACTCGGTCAGCGAGTCTCTTACGAGACGATTCCTCGCTCTGAATCTACTAGCAAGGTGTTCAGATCCCGCATCTCTTCGACTGAAGCGATGCGCAACTCTTCTGGTGTTTTCAAAATAGCTCTCGCTGCTTTGCGGTTCGACACCCCAATTGCTGGAGTATCTGCGGTGATCGTGATGTCGGACGAATCGAGTTCTTTTTTGACGCGCACAACCTTAAGATCAAAGTCTTTGTGTACACGGAGCGATCGTCGATAGATTCGATACGTGTGTTGCGATAGTAAGACTGTATGCGTTGATGTGTCTTCGTCGTAAGCAGCCTCGCCTTTTTCTGGGACGCTAATGATAAAGGAGTCGCTAAAAAGCTTAGTCTTCTTCCGTAGCACCTCAATCTCAATGTCACCGGACTTGAATTCGATGCTTCCGTTTTGTGGAAGCACAAACATCAACGTGTTGAAAAGTTTTACCTTTTCTTTAGCATAGGCTCGATCGTACACGCGTCTTTTGAACGCTTTGACGTAATCAATCCACATTTGTGCATACAGCACGAGCAAAATGATGCTGAAGACCACGCTTGGTATTGAGTTCTTGGCGATGTCGTTGAACATGCCAAAAACCAACCACACCGTAATGCCACTAAGAGTAGCCCCGATGAGCACAGTTCGTGTCTTGCTGAGTAGGTACATTACATCTCCTGATGGTCGAATGGAATGTATATATTATAGCAGAGTATTTACATTTGTCAATCTGTTGAACGTGTACCCTGTAGCAATTCAGCGATCTTTTTACCATTCACTGGCGTGATCTCGTGAGGGCCAAGTTCTGAATCATACGTAACGTACTTTTTGTTGCGTCGTGCGACTGCTTTTAAATGCTTTTTAATTACAAAGAAATCTAGTACACCGTACATAAGGAGCGTCGGAGTCTGTATACGAATAAGATCATTATATGATTTCGTCTGAAGAATTGTGTTGCGAAGACTCTTCTTGAATGCCGGCCATGTATCTTCTGTAATTTCCATGCCTTTGATAAGCGGTAAGAATTTTACAACTCCGTTTGCTGCGGTCAATGTTATATCTTTCTGTTTAGAAAGAATCCTAAACATTTTTGCGTAGAGGTTTTCTTTTTGCCAGAATTTTAATCGAGTGTATCTACTTGGTACTCGCTTGAAAAGCGGTGCTCCTAGTAGCACGAGCTTTGACGCCAAATCAGGCCGTTGAACTGCTACTTCAGCCGCAACGAGGCTTCCCATTGAATGACCTGATATCAGTGCGCTTTTGATGTTCATGCTATCAAGCGTCGTAATAACCGCATCTGCGTGATCGCTGACAGTGTATTCTTTGTCACTTGGCTTGTCGGCATCGCCAAACCCTAGTAAATCCATAGCGATAATTGTGTTCTTTGAATAATCAAAGTTTTCTAGAACATACGTCCAGCTTTTGTGGCTGTTGCCTAGGCCATGAATCAAGACGACTGGATCGCCCGCGCCTTTGTGTACTTTGATAGGGAGAACTGTACTCATGTCGGTATATTATTTTATTTATATTCTTCGGGAAAGTCTAGGATGAATTCGCTTGTTTGAATAACGTCCCATGTAGGTAATGCCTCATCAAAGATAAAATTATAAATTTCTTTTGTATTAGCGAAGACTACTTTCGATTCCAGCGCGTTTAACTCAAGCTGAGTTACCCAGCGAATGTCAGCAGACTCATCTTCGCTTAGTCCGAGTGTGGGATCTGATGTGGTGACGAATGCGTATTGAATGTCTGTGTGGAAATGATCTCCGGGAATTGCATGGGTATTCATCGAGAGTGGTGTTGGGTGCTGTGCGGCCTTTGACATGCTTTTAATGCGAGACTTTGGTTGCAGGATGTGTAGCTGGTTTAACGTATAGCCGGCCTCTTCTTCAGCTTCATGTGCAATAGATTGCCACGGTGTTTCATGAAGTTCAACGTGACCTCCAACTGGAAGAAGCCTTCCAAGTTTTTTGTGCATGTGAATGAGTGCCTGCGGTTCGGTCGTGTCTGTACGGATGATATAAGCAGTGACTGTAAGGTCGTGTTGGTTGGCTTCGGTGTGGATGTGTGGCATGTATCCCCTCGTCTGTTATAGTTTTTGTTTGATCCAAAGATCTAATCCGTCGTTTTCTTTGCGAGGGACAATGTGTAAATGAAAGTGAAAAACAGATTGTTGTGCATCCTTACCACTTGCATTCAAGAGATTCACTGATGTGTAGTCGGTAGTTGTGACAATATTTCTAGATAGTTTTTTACTCACTGATGCAACGTTTCTCAGTACTTCGTCGTCAATATCAAATACATCGGCATAGTGGTTTTTTGGTATGACAAGGATATGGCCTGTATTCACTTGATCTTTTGGAACAATAGCGGCTACGTCATCATCTTCATAGACAAATGTACCTGGAACCTCTTTATTTATTATTCTACAGAATATACAGTTCATACGATAATCATAGCAAAGAAGAGCCCCACAATGGAGGCTCTTCTTATTATTGCGCTAGATTATGCAACAACTTTACGTACAACATCAGCGATCTTTGCTTCAGATGCTGCATCGAGGCTGCTGAGGTACCATGCAACATCAACGAGTCCTTCGTCTGGATTGCCAATCTCTGTAAGATTGGTGCTTTCGGTCAAACCAAAACTTATATATTTATCTTCACGGAAGAATAGTACAACCGGCCCTTGTGTGCTCAGAGCGTATCCGGGCATGCCGTACCAAAGCCTTGGCTGTAGGTTTGGTGCCGTCGCAAGGATTAGTTCATGAAGCTGTAATGCAACCGCACGATACTTATCGCTAAACGTTTCTATTTTTGCTTGTACTTCCTGAGCACCAGCATCTGTTTTGTCTTCCATAGGAGACTCCCTTCATAGGATTTAGAAATATTGGTGATCAGGTTGAAGAATCAATGTAATCAGTGGTTCTTATTATAACTCATTGCAGCTTTGATGAGTTCAAAATCAGCTTTACCGATTTCAATAACGCCAAGGCGGAATCTGTAACCCCACTGTTTTTTGTTCTCGATAAACGCCAGGTCTTCAATCAAAGGTCTAATAGGTGCTTCTTGCGTATCCTCGAATCTAACTTTCCTGCGCCAAGGCTCGAAGGTCGGGCTCACGATTACTTGAAATGGTTCGGTATCGATAATTTGTCCGATTGCAGTAAAGGCTTGGAGGGGCTCTCCTTCTTGCATCTTTGTCTTGGGTGAATAGAAAATCAACCAATCCCCTTCATCCATTTTACGAAGCGCCCACGGTTTTCCATGATTGGCTTGTGTGATGCCTTGAGCCACGCCATCGACGACGTGATCGCGACTGACGACGTTTATCCAGTACTTCATGTGTTTATGATGCCCATAGTACTAGCTTAAAAGACTCCATAGCCAATAAATCCAATCGTATCTGGCTTAACGTGCTTCACGATGCGAATTCCGCCAGGTTCATTGCCACCAATAGTAGTGACGATACCGCTGTCGTTGTCGATAACAATGTTCGTGTGCTGACCAAATGGACTTGGATTGTCATATAGCATGATATCGCCGACTTTTGGCGTGTATCCTGAATCTGCTAGTTTGAGCTTACCAATGGATTCATAATATTCTCTTAATGTGAACGTACCAGGGATGCGCCACGAACCCGAGTGGGGGTTGAGGAGCGGTTTACCCGCTTCGTTATACACCCAGCTCACAAAGTCCGCACACCAAGCTTCTTCTATAGCTTGTGAGTACTTGGTGCCTTTAGGATTAAGTTCATACTCCGCTTTCAGTATCGCGACGACTTTATTTTGATCTTCTGATAATTGCGTAGTATCTATATTTGGAAATGGAAGTTTTTCTTCGGAGCGCGTCGCACTATCAACTATCTGAGGAATGACGTTGAAGCGACTATAGGCGAAAAGTGTCGCAGCAATACTGAGAGCTATACCAGCGATAACTATAATAAGGATTTTTTTATTGATGCGTAGGCTCTTCATCTATTAAGCATAACAAAAAAGCATATAGGTCGGTGTTATTTTATTTGCTCAACGAGAGCACTTATATCAACTGCGCCATAAGTTGTATCAATTTCAATAAGCTTCCCTAGGTTAATTGGTGCAAATTTCTCAATTGGCTCCTCATCATTTTCGCTTAGATAATTTGCGTGATCAGAGTGCCCAACGTGGCGTGCTCCGGATTCGTTGCGATCTTGGAATCGTTTCCTGCGTACGTCTTTTGCGGTTGTGCAATATATCTCGAATACTTCTGGGTTATATAGGTCTATATATTTTTGGATGTTGGGTTTCGCATAGGTAGGTTCAAAGGCACTTTCAATGATGACGGAATGACCTTTTGAAAGCAGTTCATCCGCGAGGCTATACAAGAACTCACTCGATACCTTTCCTAGTGTTTTTGACCATTCTCTATCGCCTACACCAATAGTGTCGAATAGGAACTCTTTGATAGTGTCTTTTGAGATAAGTGGAAACCCAAGTGTATCGGCCAATGGTTTAGCTATAGTTGTTTTTCCAGTTCCAGGAAGGCCGTTTATGATGATGAGTTTCATTGTTCGTTGGCGATCTCACTCTTTAAGTTTTGTTCTGCTTGATCTTTCAACCCAGTGTCTGACTTACCAAGCGCTAGTTCTAGGAGTTCGTAGGTGTATTCAGATATAGCGAATGCCACTCCGTTGTCATCAAACCCAGATTCTTTCATTACGAGTGCTGCAATTTCGTGTAGCCTTCTTAACGTCTCTACGTTATTCGATGCAGCCTCGCTTAGTGCTAGTATTTCGTTTGCAAATGCGATCTGTACTTTTCGTTGCATAGTCATAATTATATTAAACGTGCTTTATATTCCTAATACCAACAAATGACACAAGTCCACCAGCAAACAGCAATACCGCACATATCACCACGCCAATATGGAAACCATTTAGATCTAGCGCCGTGCCTGCAAAAATACCAATCACCGCAACGGCAAGCAGCCCAGCAATACGCGAAACCGCATTGTTCACTGCAGAACCTATACCGGCTTGTGATGGCTTGATGGAGCCAAGGATAGCCGATGTTAATGGAGCGACAGTAATTGACAGCCCGAGACCGAATAGCAGGATACCGGGTAAGAGTTGGAACCAGTAATTAAATGGTATCTGAATTGTCAGCATCAGTAGCATACCTATCGCAGCTACTATTGGGCCAACAGTCATGAATAATCGTGGGCCATACTTTCCTGCGAGTGCTCCGAATCGTGATGAGAGTAACAACATGATGATCGTAACTGGAAGTGATGTTAACCCTGTGAGTGTCGCAGAGAGTCCCGCTACTTGCTGTAGGAAGATAACGAGGATGAAACCTTGTAATGATAGCGCCGAGTAAATGAGGAATGTCGCAATATTACCTGCACTGAAATTACGAACGTTGAAAAGACTTAGTGGAAGCATTGGATTTTTGGTCTTCGCTTCGTGGTATATAAAGCCAATGAAGCTCAGGAGTCCGACCACGAATGTTCCCCAGATAAGCGGACTATTCCATCCATAATTCCCCTGCTCGATGAGTGCAAATACCATACCACCCAGTCCGAGTGCACCTAGAACGATACCGGCGATATCAAGTGTCTTGGATTCATTGAGGTGCTCTTCGAATTGCAATCGTTTTAATAGGACTAGTGCGGCAACGATAGGAATAATATTAATAACGAATATCCAGCGCCATGACAGGATGTCAACCAGAATACCACCGACGAGTGGGCCTACGATGAACGCAACTCCTGTCCATGCAGTCCATGTACCAATGGCTTTCGCTTGCGCTGAACCGGAGAAGGCACTGATGATGAGTGCAAGTGAACTTGGGACAAGAAGAGCGCCTGCAATGCCCTGGAGCGCACGAGAGACTATCAATACTTCTGCGTTCGGGGCAACCGCACATAGCAATGAAGTGACTAAGAAGCCGATCAATCCAATTGTAATGATCTTCTTTCGACCGAAGATATCAGAGAGTGACCCTGCGGCCAAGATGAGTGTACCTAGTGTGATCAGATAAGCGTCATTCACCCATTGCTGAGTTAATAATCCCCCACCCAGATGTTCACTGATTTGAGGCAAGGCAACTCCGACGACTGATCCGTCAAGGAAGGCTACGAAGGATGCGAGGATGGCGGTGATAAGGATTAAGGATTGGTTCTTTTTCATTTTCTTATCATAGCAAGAAGTGAGGTTAAATTGGGACTATTCTCTGCGAGTAGGAATGCTTGGGCCGAGTAGGTCTAAGTCTTCATCAGGGTCGTCAATTAATCCGTGTCCAGGCGGCGAAATTTGGCGGTATGAATCATGATCAAAGTTAGGATCTTTCCAATTTTCAGAAAAAGCTGAATCAGTGGTATTGGTGATAAAAGACCGTGTCGGCTTGTCTAGTGCAGCCTTTACAGCGTGTGCACCAAATTCATTTACGAGCTGAGCTACCCGTTCTTCTAGGGTTGGAGCAATTTCGGGAGTATTCTCTTTTTCAGACATTGTCGTCATTATAGCAAACCCTACAGGAAAAAAAGTTCGTGCTGTGTGTTATTTGAGTATTCTACAATTATCTTGTGATCACTCAGTGATTTCTGTACTGCCTGCAGGTAATGATTGATTATGTTATCTAGAACTCTTGTCTTGCCACTTATCGCACCAATACCTAAGTCTTGAAATAGTTTTGCAGTTTCAGTATTTAGATTTACTGAAAGACTTACTGCTACGGGTGACTCTTCATCTTGTTGTTCTAGGTCGAAAAGCGGGATGACTTCGCGTTCTTGACCTGATACTGCATAGACACCCCCACCATCTTCGTAGACACCCATAGATAATTGATAAAGTGCTGCCGCTCGTCGGACATGTTCGGTGATCGTGAGGGATGATTCGTTAGATAGTTCTGCTAAAAAATCTGCATTTTTTATTGAAATGTCAGAGGTTAGTTTAGGGAATTCACTGCTAGATCGTATACTTTCCATGAAGTATTAAAATAACATATTTTTAACTATTTGTATATGGATGCGCTTGACCCTAATTTAACTTTTTATGCCGTTATTTGTAGCAAGGTAATGTGGCTCCGAAAGAGGTATAAGAAATGTTGTTGGCAACGTATCAGCGTGCTGCCCTGATATGTTGCCAACAACAACTTCGGCAGCAACTTCTGGCGTATATATAACAGCATGGATATCGCTTTTCCATTCTTTCGTACGATAGTCCTGGAATATGTCTACAACAAATTTACGAAGTATGCCGGTGACTACTCCGGTAGAAACCTTAAAGCCAGTCTCGTTGTTTGGCTTAGGAGAACGAAGGTATTGAGATTCTATGGCTACAATCTCGCCAAGAAACGGGCATTTAAACACCATATCGTGAACGAGCTCATTTACTGCTTGCATGCGTGGAGCATCGAGCTGTTCGTCCATGATTGCTCGTCCACCTGTGATGTTACGAATCTTATTAACATATTGTCTATAACTGTATGTTCCAGTCTGTTCAGCGCGGCCCAGAAATGATTCGGGTACAATTTCTTCTGCCTTTTCACCGATTTGTGTAATGTCTTGGCCTTCAATAAGTGGAATACTTACGACGAAGCCTTCAATTGATGGATCTTTAAGTGCGTTTGGCAAAACGTTCAGCCGCCATGCTTCTGCGTCCTTAGCCTCGATGTCGTTGTATACGGGTGTACTCATATTAAGCACAACACCACTGTCGAAACTGTCCGGAGTAAGGATGTTGGCTGGGTATTGATCGAATGAAAAACCTTTAATAGTGCCGGTGAGTTCACCCATTCCCGCACCTACTCCGTGTTCTGTCGGGCCCACAACAATGCTCGCTGAGGCAAAGATAGGGATCTCGCTGTACTGAGACGCAAGTCGTCCAAGCATCAGACTTGTTTTACGAAGCGCATATTCACCTTCGTGAGTACGCATGTAGCTATTGATTTCGCTCGCTTTCGTGATGAGTTCTTGGCCAAGGTTAGGGTTTGTCATTGGAAGGATATTATAACAGCGTGATAAGAGTGTTCAAATCATTAGCACTACCACTTATTCAAACTCGATAGTACTATCATTAATCTTGTATTCTGTTTATCAACCCTAATTATTAATTCAAATTATGTTTAGCTGTGCTCGTCTATCATTTCGATTATAGTGTCCATCGGTACAGCGACTGAGTAGCCGGAATTCTCTAAATTTGTATTAACGTAGTTTAATTCTTTACTGTAAAGGTGTTCGTGAAATGGAATGTAGTCTGTAACTACTCCTATAATTTTATATCTAAACTCGGTTGCTGTTATCTGATCGAATTCAAACGCAATTCCACCACTATTACCAAAGTACGCAGGACAATCCAATATAATAGTTGTATTTGTTTTATTAATGCCTGCAACAATTCCTTTTCTAATGAGTGGTTTATCTTTTTCGATCTGTTTAGTATCTTCACTCCCTAATGACTGAGGGTATCCTAAGATATAGACATCGTTGGAAACAGATACGTTTGAAAATGGCTCAATAATCGATGCAGGAGGTACCATTAAGTTCCCCATTTCGCCTTCTGGAATAACTCCTTCTACAAAATTAATATCAAAAGATTCGCTATCATCATCTTGAGGAACATTAGCAATATGTATCATAGCGACATCGATATAGTCCTTCTTGTTTATCGATACTTGATTCATATCCAAGCTAAAATATGACTTTTGATTTCTAGGAAGATTATATGAAGTGATGTATATTTTTTCATGTAATGGAGTTCCCCTGTGATCGTATAGAACGTGTTTTGCTGTAATAACGAATAGTTTCTTGTTCTTTCTTATGTAAAATCCGCTACCACTCATCCGCTCTCCTTCAATGAGCACTCCATAGCTTAATGTTTTTTGATCTAATTTAGGCATTTTATGTCCTTTCCATAAGTACGATTTAACTTAAATTGTACTCTTTTTTTACAACATGCCGATTAATTGCAGTACTAAGCATGGAATATCTAAAGATAGCAGCATCGTCACACGAAAATATGTAAACACATTTTCGTTGCTCCTCGTGCTCGAACCACGATCTTACTCGCTGCGCTCGCAGATCCTGTTTCAATCCAACATGCTCAATCAAATAAAAAAGACCTACATAAATGTAGATCGTTTTTATTTGGCAGGGGCACGTGGAATCGAACCACGATCTCAGGTTTTGGAGACCTATGTACTAACCGTTGTACTATGCCCCTTTACGCTCTACAGATTACTGCGTAGCTTTCACATTGTAACAGATGAGTATCTTTGCTAAAAGTGCTTTGATGCACGCATGTGATCTGCTACCATAAGCAAGAATAGAATACTTAACGTAAAATGGGACGATAATAATGAATGTAGTAATTGTCGGTGGTGGGTTTGCTGGTGTCAAAGCCGCACTTGAATTAGGGAAACGGCACGTAGGGAAAATAACACTTATTTCTGATGAGTCTTACTTTACGCATCACGCAACTTTGTATGCGACAGCAACTGGCAAGAACGTTGCTGAATCAGTAATCGATTTGAAAGATATCTTTGCAGATTATCCCAACGTAACGGTCGTGAAGGACGTGATTACTTCAATCGATCCTGAACGACGTCTTATTATTAGCGACAAGAAGCAGTACAAGTATGACGAACTCGTCTTGGCACTTGGTTCAGTGACTACCTACTTTGGTATTGAAGGCATGGCGCAGCACGCCTACGGTATTAAATCTTTGGACGAGATCAAACGTTTCAAAGAACACATTCATAACGAGCTGGTTGAAAAGAAGCTCGACAAAGAATACTTCGTCATTGGTGCAGGCCCAACTGGTGTTGAGCTCGCTGGTGCACTTCAGGAATACCTAAACTACCTTATTAGTGCCTATCGCCTGAAAGGCGCACACATTCGCGTGACTGTCGTTGAAGCAGCGCCTCGCATCCTACCCCGTTCATCTGTGACTGCAGCCAAGATTGTGTCTACACGCCTGAAGAAACTTGGCATTCGCGTCCTTGTAAATCACAAAGTAAGTGCGCTCGATGATCAATTTATTACTGTTGAAGGCAAGAAGATCCCGACAACAACCGCTGTTTGGACATCTGGTGTTGCAAACGCACCTTTCTTCAAAGCAAACGAGACTGCATTCCACTTGGCACCTAACGGCCGAGTCAATGTAAGCCCGTATCTTGAAGCTATCCCCCATGTCTATGTTCTGGGTGACAATAATACTGTGAAGTTCAGTGGTACGGCGTGGCCTGCAATGAACCAAGCGAAGTATGTTGCAAAACATCTCGCGCGTATCCACACAAAGCGACCTAAATTTGCGTTCCACCCTCACTCTGTCATGTCTGGTTTACCTGTTGGTGAGAAGTGGGGCTACGTTGAATGGATGAACATTTATGTTGCTGGCTGGCCTGGCTTTATTGTCCGTCGTTGGATGGAATTATATGGCTATCACCAGCTTGTGAAATTCCAAAAAGCTGTTGCTGTATGGCGTGCGCATGACATCCCTCAGGTTGACGATTAATTTCGTTCAATAAAAGGGATAAATGTTGTTGTAAAAGCATAAGCTTACATCTATACTTGTGATAGAAAAAATGGCCAAAAATAAAAGGGAGCAGTCAACGAGGTTTAACTCGTTATGACAAGGGTATGAGGATATTAATGCTGGGCTGGGAGTTACCACCACACAATAGTGGTGGACTGGGTGTCGCCTGTTACCATCTTTCAAAAGCACTCGCACTACAAGGTGCTTCTATCGACTTTGTCGTCCCTTATGATGCCAAGCACGAAAACATTGACTACATGAAGATTCACGCTGCGACTGCACTTGAACCGCTTGATCGCTACGGTATGGGCGCCTACGACAGTAAATTTGCTATCGAGAGTCAACCTGGATCAAAGATCAAAGATGCCAAAGATATCCGTGGTGTCCAACGTCACTACACAAAGTACGTTGAACGACTTGTATCAAAGAAAAAGTTCGATGCAATTCACGCTCATGACTGGCTTACTATGGAAGCGGGCATCCGTGCCAAGCAATTAACTGACGCTCCTCTGATCGTCCACGTACACGCAACAGAATTTGACCGCGCGGGTGGTAACCAAGGTAACCCGATTGTGCACGAGATTGAATACCAAGGATTAATGGTTGCTGATCGCATCATCGCTGTTAGTCAAATTACAAAGAACATCATTATCGAAAAATATGGCATTCCTGCAGACAAGATTGACGTCATGCACAACGCCATAGACGTCGATAGCTTCAATGATGGCTATGAATACGATAACCGCACCTACCGCTACCTGGAAGGCTTAAAAGACGAAGGATACACCATTATTAGTGCCGTTACACGATTTACCATTCAAAAAGGCCTTGAATACCTTGTGCGCTCAGTCGCAAAGGCAAACGAGCGCTATGACCGCATTGCACTCTTACTCGCTGGCGACGGCGAACAGCGTGATGAGTTGATAGCACTTGCAGCAGATCTAGGTATTTCTGACAAAGTATTCTTTACCGGATTTGTCCGTGGGAAGCAGTGGCGCGACGCCTACAGTGTCTCTGACATCTTTGTCATGAGCTCTGTCAGTGAACCATTTGGTTTAACTGCCCTTGAAGCAGCACACCATGACAACGCACTGATCCTTACTAAGCAATCTGGTGTTGCAGAGGTTCTTCATAGTATCTTTACGTACGATTTCTGGGATGTTGACCGTCTTGCTGATCAAATTGTGGGTATCGCAACATCTGATTCACTCAAACAAGCACTTCGTGAAAACGTCACTAATGAATACGCACAACTTTCATGGAACGATGTTGCCAAGAAATGTATGCACGCATACAGCAATACTGCTCGTGTAGGAGTCTTTGCATGAGCAATGTAAATGCAAAACGTGGGATAACGCTTTACTTGCACGTCCACCAACCACTCCGTGTGCGCGAATACAGCGTCTTTGATACAGCTATTAATCACGACTACTTTGACGATCCTGATCCACTAAGTGACCGTAATAATGAAAAGATCTTTAATAAGGTTGCTGATAAGTCATATCGCCCAATGAATGCCCTCCTCGAGAAACTTCTAAAAACGCATGATGATTTCAAAGTTTCACTTAGTATCACCGGTACATTCATTGAACAAGCCGAGCAATGGGGCCCAGACGTACTTGAAAGCTTCAAACGTCTCGTTGATACAGGTAAGGTTGAGATCGTTTCTGAAACCTACTACCACTCACTCGCCTTCTTCTACAGCCGTAGCGAATTCGAAAATCAAGTCGAAGCACACAAGACAAAGATTCGTGAACTATTCGGTGTCGAGACAAGCGTGTTCCGCAACACTGAGCTTGCCTACAACGATGCACTCGCACAATGGGCTGATGGCTATGGATTTAAAGGTATCCTCGCAGAAGGTTGGGATCCTATCCTTGATTGGCGCAGTCCTAACTTCGTATACCAACCAGAAGGTACAAAAGACATAGCTCTCCTTCTAAAGAACTACAAGCTTAGCGACGACCTTGCCTTCCGCTTTAGTAACAAAGCCTGGGAAGAATACCCACTGACTGCAAACAAGTACACAGAATGGGCAAACGCTTCAATCGACGACGCGCCACTCATTAACTTGTTCATGGACTACGAGACATTCGGCGAACACCAATGGGAAGATACGGGCATCTTTAACTTCTTTGAAGACTTCGTCGGACGTTGGATTGCAAATCCAGACAACACGTTCTATACGGTTTCTGAAGCAATTGATGCCAACAAACCAGCTGGTGTTATCAGTATGCCTGCAACAGTAACTTGGGCCGATGCTGAGCGTGACTTGACTGCATGGCTTGGAAACAACATGCAACAAGAAGCAATGGGCCACCTGTATGCGCTTGAAAAGGACATTCTTCGCACGAAAGATCTCGAACTGATCTCTGATTGGCGAAAACTACAAACCTCTGACCACGCATATTACATGTGCACGAAATGGTTCAGTGATGGTGACGTGCACGCATACTTTAGTCCATACGAATCGCCATATGACGCGTTCTTGTATTACATGAATGCTATCCGTGACTTACGTTGGCGTTTGCATGAAACGCACAAGACAGGAGGTCTACGTGGCTAGACCAATCGTCCTGGGCAACGGTGAACTACATGTAGGCTTAAACAAATTCGGACTGGTACACGACTTTTACTATCCTTACGTTGGCTTTGAAAACCACGCTGCTGGCGCAAATCTACGCCACAAAGTAGGTGTCTATGTTGATGGCAAAATCAGCTGGCTTGATGATCTTGATCAATGGGAATTTAAATTCCGCTACCCGCACACTGCACTGATCGGTCATACGATTGCTAAAAGCAAGACGCTTGATATTGTGCTTGAGTTTGATGACAGTGTTGATGCTGAGTTTAGTGTCTTTATGCGCAATATTCACGTCGTAAACTTATCCGACAAACCACGCGAAATTAAATTATATATGCACCAAGCATTCGCTATTGGTGATTCACGAAGCAACACCGATACTGCGCAATACCTTCCTGATAGCAATGCCCTGCTTCACTACCGTGGACGTCGTGCATTCGTCATTTCTGGACAACATGACGGTAAATTTTTTGACCAGTACACAATGGGACTATTTGGTATCGAAGGTCACGAAGGAAGCTTCCGCGATGCAGAAGACGGCAAGCTTGAAGGTAACAATGTTGAACACGGTCGTGTTGACTCTGTTATTGGCTTTACGCTAAACATTGGTGCGAAAAGTTCAGAACGTGTGCACTATTGGATCAGTGCCGGTATGTCGATCCGCGAAGCCCTCTATATTCACAAACAAGTAGACGATGAAGGCATGATGAAACGACTTCATTTAACTGCTGACTGGTGGCACAAATGGCTTGAACCAGTTCTTCAAGTTGCTCCAAATGTACCGAAAGATCACCAACAGCTATTTATTAACAGCATGATGATTATGAAGTCGCAGATGGACAAACGTGGCGCGACAATCGCAAGTACCGACAGTACAATGTTGAACTACTCACGCGATGCGTATGGCTACAGCTGGCCTCGCGATGGAAGCTATGTCATGTGGCCACTCATTCGTATGGGCTACGTTGACGAACCATATCGATTCTTTGAGTTCACACGACGCGGTATGCACCCTAATGGCTACCTTAATCACAAATACCGTGCAGACGGCGCATTAGGCAGTAGTTGGCACCCATACGTCCATGGTGAAGTTGTTGCCGCACCAATCCAAGAAGATGAAACTGCAGTTGTCGTCTTTATGTTTGCACAATTCTATAACGTACAAAAAGACAGCAAGCTTATTAAAGAATTCTACTCAAGCATGATTGTCCCTATGGCAAACTTCCTAGCTGAGTTCATTGATGACGTCACTGGTCTCCCGAAAGCCAGCTATGACCTTTGGGAAGAGATCTTTGCGACATTCACCTACACTGTATCGGTGACCTACGGAGGCCTCCTTGCTGCATCTGAATTAGCAGTTGTTGCCGGTGATTCAGAAAACGCCGTAAAGTGGCGTACAGCGGCTGACGACATCAAACAAGCTGCCGCAAAGCACTTGTACAACGAAGAACGTAAAACATTCTACAAGAGTGTGAGTGTTAAAAAAGGAAACGTCACAAAAGACCCAACCGTTGACGCGTCGAGTATCTTTGGTGCCTTTATGTTCGGACTCTTCGATGCGAATGGCCCAGAAATGACAAATGCAGTCGAAATGATGAAAGACTTATTCAATCTATTGGATGACGAACCGGGTATTCCGCGGTACGAAAATGATCCATACCGACGTTCTGATCCATCTGTGACAGGTAATCCATGGTTCATCACGACACTTTGGCACGCTCAATACATGCTTGAAAAGGGTCAGATTGATGAAGCGAAGCACATCCTTGACTGGGTAAAGGCACACGCGCTTGGCTCTGGCATGATTGCTGAGCAAGTTGATCCAATTACTGACGTAAGTATCGCTCCTGCCCCACTGACATGGTCGCACGCTGAATACTTATCAACGATGCTTGATTACGTAGAACGAACGAAGAAATAATGCGTAGGGGTGGGTTCTTGAAGCACATGCTTCGTCACTACTCGCCACAGATTCGATCAAGGGGTCGAGTCCTACGCCAGTTTGCTAAAAAAATAAGCTTTGTTTACTTTGGATCAGTCGATCAGCATGTTGATGAGCATGAAGTTATTCGTGGCCTTACGGTCTCAACGACGCATCAAGACACTCATTACGCAGTCGGATCATATGATGGTTACGACGTGAGCATTGTTGATCGTTTCGATGTCGTCCAGGATAGCGCACAAACAGCGACTGAGCATTCATGGCTTATCATGCAAGTTGGGCTTACTGATGCAAAATTACCTCATATATTCTTGAAGCCAAAAGGACATAGCCCCGCAGCCTATAGTAAGTTCTTTGTTGCCTTTAATCATGTGTCAGTACTTAATAGCCTCTTTACAACGGGACATTCAGCCGAATTCCACGCTCGATTCGATGTATTTGGGCTTGTTTCGCGCGCAGACGAGATCGAACAGACCTTATCACCTGCAATTACAAATACTATCGCTGCACGATTCTGGCCACATGCTATCGAAATCTTCGAAGGCAAAGTATATGTCTATATAACAGAACATCGCCTACATGAGACGATGTTAGGTGCGACACTTGAGTCAGCAACGTGGCTGGCTGGCGTCTTAGATAAAAGAGAAGACTAGTTCTTGCGCTTTTTAACTTCGTTACGACCGAGGTTTTTCTTTGTCTCGGTGTAAGTAGCGTGCTTGCGAGCGATTGGGTCATACTTCTTTAGGCTGATTTTCTCAGTCGTGTTTTGAGTATTCTTGGTAGTGTAATACGTACGGTGTCCAGTCAATTCGCTGACGAGTCCGACGAGTTTGCGCTTGGTGTTCTTTTTAGCCATTAGAATTCCTTAAATGATATCGTATTTCAGTGGTCTACTATAGCAAGTTACTAGAGTAATATCAAGTCCTTCAATCTGTTATCGATAATTCTCGAAGTTTACAGGAAAATCTAAGTCCTGGGATTGAATTATTTGCATTACATTCTGGAGTTCATCCTTGCTCGAACTTGTCACTCTGACTGCATCTCCCTGGATAAGTCCTTTTGCTTTTGGAGCATGCTCTCTGATGAGCGCGGTGATTTGTTTCGCTTTGTCCTGAGTTAGTCCAGCGATGAATGGTACTTCTTTTGTAGACTTTAAGTTAGCAGTCACAATATCTTTTGTCAGATCAAGAGATTTACTCGATTGATTACGAGCAGCAAGTTTCTTACGGATAATATCGATAATGTTTTCAATCTGCCAGTCCCCTGCACCAGTAATTTTGATGCCGGTCTTGTCACCGATCCATTCAACAGCAGCAGGCGTGCCCTTAAAATCAAACCGATTATCGATTTCTTTTTGGGTTTGTAGGAAAACATTGTTCATTTCTGCTTTATCGTAAGTAGAAACTATATCAAAACTAAAAGTAGGCATGTATCTACTATAACAGATTGAAGAGCTACGGTGATTATGCTAAAATCATCAAAGTGCTGAGTGTTCCCGCGATAGCTCCTGCGTGAAACGCAAATTAAGAGTAGAGCGCGCGAATGCATAAGCTTCACTCTCGCGGTGCGCTAGTTATAGAGCAAAGCGAAGGAAATACTATGCCGCGATAGCTCAGTTGGTAGAGCGCATCCATGGTAAGGATGAGGTCTCGGGTTCAAATCCCGATCGCGGCTCCACAACACCTTGAAAAGTTAAATGATTTCAGATAGAATAGTTCAAGTATCATAAGCCTGCCGCCTTAGCTCAGTTGGTTAGAGCGGCTGTTTTGTAAACAGTAGGTCCACGGTTCGAATCCGTGAGGCGGCTCCATGATATTATCGTTCATTATTTAACATGCTGGAATCGTGTAGTGGCAATCACAGGAGACTGTAAATCTCCCGCCGTAAGGCTCCGTAGGTTCGAGTCCTACTTCCAGCACCAAATAAAATATCTCACCGTAATAGTGAGATTTTTTTATGTGACATTTTCTATAGAGTCACCGTGCTTGATCTGAAAGCCTGGAACGGTAGACTCTTCTACGCTCACAGTTTTCTTTCGCTCTAACATGACAGATGTCCATACGACCGTTTCAGCTACAGCCTGTTCAGGTATTCGAGAACTAGATAGAACGGACGGGTGGTCAATAATAATTGCCACTTCTTGATCTGTACGAGTGATATGCACTTTATCTACAGTTAGGTCTTCAAAAACACGCAGCCAATACTTCTGTGCACCATCTGGAAATGAATACGGATCATATCGATACAGACTTGTGAAATGTGGTGCTTGAGCCAAATCAGCCTCTAAAGTGCGCATAAAATCAGATGTTTCAAGGTCTGCCTGCAACTCATCTAGTTGTTCGGGCGTGAACTTATTCGACAATCTGACATACTTCTCCATGATCGGAGTAAACGGATTTTCATCAAGCGCACGGTCTAGCTCAGAATGTACAAACAGACTTGCTAAGTGCTCAGATGACATAGCCATTATTTTTTGTGGTAGCCGTTTTCGTAATCAGCTGATTGAACAAGGTTGATAATACCAAAGATTAATAGGCCTAGGTTTGTGAAGAACCCAATAATGAGGTTAATAATAACCAGGACTTTAGCTACACCAGGTGTAGGCTCCTTCACAAGGTATACACCTGCGACAATAAGGTAGATATGTGGCAGTAGCCAGAAAAAGAATGCAGCGATAGATATAATTAGTAGCCCAGCAGTTTCTTCAGTATTCGGTGGTGTGAACTCTGCGGTAGGTACAGCAAAGATGACGGCTACGACTGCTGCGATAACAAGTGCCGAAAATACGCCAATTGCACCGAAGATAATTGAAACAATGCCGTGTACCCTCAATAGTGAGGCTGATCGTTCGAATAAAATCTTAGTGTGTTCGTTGTGTACAGTCATCGTATACTCCTTACATCACCACGCGACGTGGCTGTCTTACTTGTTTTGGTTGACCTTGCGGGATAATCATCTTGGCGGCACGCTCACGAAGATCGAGTGCCAAAGCTTCTTCACCAACGCGCTCATACGCATCAGCGAGAATTGTAAGTGTCTGAGGAATTGGATCAAGTTGAATCGCTCGTTCAAGTGAGTCGATCATCTTGCGGTCATTACCAAGCTTTTCTTGTACCTTTGCATACGCGATGTGACGGGATGCTAATTCATTATCAATAGCCAATGCTTGTTCGAATGCCAAAGCGGCTTTTTCGTAGGTCTTTGTTTCGTAATAGATAAGTCCAACATTATGAAGACTACTGGCACTTGGCTCAAGTGATTGTGCAATCTCGAAACATTCGATTGCTTCTTTGTACTGCTGTTGTTTTGCGTACAAGATACCAAGTCGGTTATATGCACTTGCATTACGCTCATCAACACGAAGAATTGTTAGAAGTGCCTTCTCAGCACGAAGATATTTGCGATCCTGCAAAGAGGTCTGCGCAATCGACCAAAGTTGATCTAATTTGTCAGAAAGTTTAGAGGGCAAGTCACTGGCGACTTCACTAATAGTTTGTCGCTGATACAGTGCCCAGGCACCAATTAAGGCAATAACGATAAGGCCTAACATTGTTCTTAGTATACCATACGGTTAAAACATAACCGAGGCGAGCTGCAATCGGATATTCCCGTTTGCCTCAATACGTTCATGCGCGCTCAGTACTGCATCGATCTTTTGAAGCACATCCTTTGCCTGGCCATTTTTAATTGAACCTTTTAATAGTTTACCGGCATCGGATAATACCGTCAGTGCATCTTCACGAGAGTCTTTATATGTAAGCGCTATCTTTAGGCGGTCATAGGCACTCCCCTGCAAATACGTTCGTGCATCTCGAACAATCTGCACTCTTGATTCAAATGCCTTGTCATCTGCAGCAAGACGCGTCATAAGTGCAGGCAACCCCTCCGCAATGAATAATAGTTGCGCACGTTTTTGTGCATCAGTCACCTTTAACTCTTCGAGCAGGCTCGATGATTGGTCGACACTGATCGGTTGAACTTCTACTATCTGTACTCGTGACAAGATCGTCGGCAATGCTTTTGCGACACTATGGGTCAAAAGAATGAAATGAGTATTGATACCCGGTTCTTCTAATAATTTCAAAAAGGCATTTTGCGATTGAGTACTCATACGCTCTGCGTAATCAATGACGATCAAGCGCTTCCCTGTCTCGACAGTCTTGGTTGTCGCATACAATCGGCGAATGACATCTATGGTAATGACACCTTTTTCTAGATCAACCTTTTCGTCCTTTTCAGGAAGTACATAGACAGGTTTCGCTTTTAGCGCGTGTGCTATATACGTAACTGTAGCTTTGAGCCCAATGCCTACCGGGCCACTTACAAGGACAGACTGTGGCAAATCTTTAACAAGTGTTTCTAATTGATGGAGCGTTTTTGCGTGGATGTACGCATTAGACATTTTTGTATCCTGGGAACTTATCAGTAAATTCAGCTGGGACAGGTGCAGTAAATGTCACACGCTTAGATGCAGGAATTGTAATTTCTAGACTGTGTGCGTGTAGATACAATCGTCCTGCTTTCTTCTTGTTGTACACACGGTCACCCGCAATTGGTGCGAGTACATATTGCATGTGCACACGAAGTTGGTGTGTACGACCTGTCTTTGGCCATAGTTTAATCAGTGCTTGAGATTTATTTGAATCAACTACTTCATACGTTGTAATGGCTGCTTTGCCGTTTGAATCAACACGGAATGTACTTGGCGCTGAAGGGTTACGTCCAATAGGTAAATCAATGATTGCATTGGCAGTCTTTGGCACTCCATCAGTAACAGCCATGTATTCTTTTTTAGTCACACGATCAGCGAACTGCTTCTTTAGTACATCGGCGGTTTCTTCGTTGCGAGCACCAATAATAACTCCGCTCGTATCACGGTCGAGTCGGTGGACGATACCTGGACGGTTCGTTTCAAGTCCGAATGTTGTATAGCGGCGGAAGAAGTCAGCAACAGTAAATTCATCATTCATAACACCTTTACTGTGTGTCAAAAGCCCTGTCGGTTTGTTCACAACAATAACATTATCATCAATATAAATAATAGGAATTTCACGTTCGCTAAAATCAGTTGGCACTGGTGGAACCATAGCAATATCATCAGTCACGAGTACATCTTTTTTCGGCTGCAGAATAACAACACCACCTACTTGTACGTGGCCTGCTTTAATATACTTTTGAATGGTACTTCGAGAAAGGTTTGGATAGCGGTTTGAAAGTTCGATATCAAGACGTCGTTTCTCTACAACGAGCTTGAACAGATACGCGTCTTTACCTTTAAACGGCATACCGTAGGTTGTCTGACTATCATCAAGTGGGTTACGGACAAGCTTGCCGTTTACTTCTGGTTCCATTGTTTGAATTTGCTCAACGATATAGTGTTCGTCGTCGTTAGCGTTCCCATCAATCAGAACATAATATTTTGCTTTACTAAATACAAAAGTAATCAGCGTACAGCCTTGGCGTAGCTCAACTTCTTTCATCAGAGAGATCTCTGACTTCATAGTTAACTCACCGGCAATTTCAAATTGCCGCAAGATTATTCGAATATCGCGTGAGAGAGTTTTTGACATAATTTAATTCCTAGGACGAAGTCCAACTGCTTGTTGTGCGCGCAATAATGTTGCGTTTGCAGTGACGGCGAGGTCACGTTCTGATTGTTCTAGTTTTTCGATAACAACCGTTTCATCAACATCTGCAAGTTTCTTTTGGAAATCTAACAAGAAGCGACGAACTTCTTCGGCAACAATTGCTTTGAAATCACCGTACAATGTTTGACCTTCGAATTCAGCTACAACTTCATCACGATCACGTGATTGGAATAGTGCCAAGATTTCAAGAAGGTTGCTGATACCCGGTTGGTTTTCGCGATCATATCGTACGTATGCTTTGTCATCTGTTGCTGCGCTCATCACCTTGCGTGCTGCTTCTTCTGGAGTATCGCTGAGGAAGATTACACCCTTACCAGATTCATCACTCTTGCTCATCTTCTTTGAAGGATCTTGCAAGTCCATAATACGAAGCCCTTGGTCTTTACCAAAGAATGCGTGCTGCTCTTTGACTGCACGAGGAATTGTGAAGATTTCACCAAACTGGTTATTCATTCTTTCACCTAGGTCACGAGTGATTTCAAGATGTTGTGTTTGATCATCACCTACCGGAACATACTCAGAGCCATACAACAGCATGTCAGCCGCCATGAGGACAGGATAGTTAAATAACCCAACACTGACACGATCGGCGCCAATAGTGCCTGATTTGTCCTTAAACTGCGTCATGCGGTTCATTTCACCAATACCCGTAAAGCAATCGAGGATCCAAGTTAGTTCGCTATGAGCTGGAATGTAGCTTTGACGGTACAGATAAATATTTTCATCAGCAATCGGAAGCCCTGCAGCAACAAAGTGCTTTGCAGTAAGAAGGATCTGATTATTGAGCGCACTGTAATCAACAGGCGTTGTGATGCTATGTAGGTCAGGAATAAACATGTTCACTTGGTATTCAGCAGAACGCTTTTTCGCCATATCAATAATTGGCAACATTGCACCAAAATAATTACCGATTGTCAGATTGTTGTTGGCACGGAGCCCAGTTAAGATAACAGGTTTAGTCATTACCCTTATTATAGCCTAGTTGTCTCTGTTACGTGCATATAAAACAAAAAGCCCCCGGAGGAGCTTTTTTGAATCTGTAAGCGATATTAACGCTTTGAGAATTGTTCGCGCTTACGTGCAGAACGGAGACCATACTTCTTTCGTTCTTTCTCTCGAGAGTCGCGTTTTAGGAACTCGGCTTTCTTAAGAGTTGTACGAAGGTCAGAGTGAGCAGTTGTCAGAGCTTTAGCGATAGCAAGTTTGATTGCATCGACTTGTCCTGAGAAACCACCACCTTGAACCAAGACAGTAATGTCGTAGTCTTTTTGCTTACCTACGAGGGCAAGAGGATCAGTGATTTCAGCGAGAAGTGTCTTGTTGTCTGAAAGATATTCAGCAGCAGGCTTGTCGTTGATTACAATTGAACCTTTACCAGCGTATAGACGAGCACGTGCAGTTGCACTTTTGCGTCGTCCAAGTCCGTAGATGTATTTTCCAGCAGGTGTTGCCATTATTTCATCTCCACTTTCTTAGGTGTTTGAGCTGTGTGCGTGTGTGCTTCACCAGCAAACACACGTAGGCGTGCCATACGACCAGCGGCAAGCTTGTTTTTAGGGATCATTCCCTTAACTGCAGCTTCAATGATTCGTTCAGGATATTTAACACGAACTTCTTTCAAAGTTGCATCGCTAATTCCACCTGGGAAACCACTGTGGCTGTAGTATTTCTTGTCAGTTTCTTTGTTACCAGTTACCACGAGCTTTTCAGCATTGATGACAACAACGTAGTCGCCGCTATCAACGTGTGGTGTGTAGGTTACTTTAGATTTACCGATAAGAAGGTTAGCAATCTTTGTTGCAGTACGTCCCAGTGGGATGTCAGCAGCATCGATCAAGAACCATTCGCGGCTTGTGTCTTCAGTTCGTTGACTGAAAGTTTTTGCATTAACCATTACTTAGTCTCCTTTGCAGCAGCTTTCGCAACTGGTGCGGCAGCAACTGGAGTATCTGAAATCTCATCAACGAAAGCGATAGTTGCCATTTGGGCACCATCACCAACGCGAAGTCGAGTTCGTTCAACGCGTACGTGTCCGCTTGTGCGTCCAGTCAACTGTGGTGCAATAACGTCTACAAGACGGAAAGCAGCAGCTTGTGTTGAAAGGCCAGCAATAACGCGGCGTCGGTTTGCGAGGTCACCTTTTTTAGCTTTGGTGACAAGCTTTTCAATGTAGCGGACGAGCTCTTTGGCTTTTGGAAGCGTCGTTTCGATCTTGTTGTGCAGTACGAGGCTTGTAGCAAGTCCCTTTAGTAGTGCACGACGTTGATCACGTTCGCGTCCAAATTTACGTCCTTTATATCCGTGTCGGTGCATCTTTAGATTTCCAATTCAGCCAATTTATCTTTTACTTCATCAAGCGCTTTGCTTCCGAAGCCCTTCAACTCACGAAGATCTTGCTCTGAAAGTGTAACTAGGTCACGAACAGTGCGGATTTCGTTGTTGATGAGCGCGTTAGCAGTACGTGCGCTGAGGTTCAATTCTTCAATTGGCGTGTTGAGTTCATTTGATTCCTCTTCAGTATCTTGGCCAAGTGCCGGTGCAGCTTCAACAGTTGTTGAACCAGCAAGTGCAGTGTATTGGTTAACCAAGATTGCAGCAGCTTCTTCGAATGCTTCACGAGGTGTGATTGAACCATCAGTTTCAACGTTTAGTTGAAGCTTGTCGAGGTTTGTTTCTTGACCAACACGAGTGTTGTCAACCTTGTAACGCACGCGGAGTACTGGGCTAAAGACCGCATCAAGTGCAATCATGTCGCTGTGAAGGCGGTTCACGCTAGAGTCTTCAATAGTCTCGTAGCCACGACCAGCTTCAACAACGAAGTCGATAACGACAGATTTTTTAGGATCGTCGATTGTTGCAATGATTTGATCTTTGTTGATGATTTCTACATCACCAGAAGTTTTGATGTCACCAGCTGTAATAACGCCGGCGCCCTTCTTTTCAAGACGAAGTTCGACTGGTTCGTCTGTGCTAACCTTAACTTTTACGTTCTTTAGGTTAAGCATGATGTCAACGACATCTTCTTTGATACCTGGAACAGTTGTGAATTCGTGGCTTGTTCCTTCAATACGGAAAGCGACGATAGCGCCACCTTTGATGCTTGAAAGAAGTACGCGACGAAGGCTGTTACCAAGAGTGTTACCGTATCCGGCTTGTAGAGGCTCAATAACGAACGACGCACTCGTAGCGCTGTGTTCTTCGACACTTGCAAGCGCTGGGTTGTGAATGACTTTTGACATAGTGGTAGGCTCCTTACCCTTTAACGTGAGTAATACTCAACGATTAGTTGTTCGTTAATTTCTGGCTCAGCTTCAGCACGAGTAGGTAATCCAGTGACAGAGATAGTCATCTTTTTTACATCGCTCTTAATCCAGCTCAGTGTAGTTTGAACAGAGTTCTTTGCAACATCATCAAGTACAGTGAAGTAGCCTGATTTTGTGCTCTTTGGACGAACAACGAGTTCGTCACCAGCCTTTAGACGGATTGATGGAATGTCAACACGGCGGCCGTTCAGCATAAAGTGTCCGTGTCCTACGAGTTGACGCGCTGCACGACGGCTAGTCGCAAAACCAGCACGGTACACAACGTTATCCATTCGTTGTTCAAGCAATTGAAGAAGGTTTTCACCAGCTAGACCTGGGCGACGAGTCGCTTCGTTCATAAGCTTAGCGAATTGCTTTTCAAGAAGGCCGTACAAACGACGAACTTTTTGCTTTTCACGTAGTTGTGTCAAGTAAAGACTAGGCTTGCCTTGACGTCCATTGGCGTGTTGACCAGGAATACCAGTCTTTTTTGCCATAACCTTGTGCGCTTTAGGGTGCAGTGCATAGCCCTCGCGACGAGATTGTTTAACAATTGGGGAAGTATCTCGTGCCATATGTTAACCCCTTCGAGCCTTACGAGGACGAACACCACCATGTGGTACTCCGGTAACCTCTTTAATACTGTCGATAGTAATGTCAAATGCACCTAATGCGCGAATCGCAGCATCACGGCCCATACCAACACCCTTCACGAAAACATCAACAGAACCGACGCCGTATTGGCCCTTAGCTGCTTCAGTTGCTTTTTCAGCAGCAACTTGAGCGGCGTAAGCGGTTCCCTTTTTGCTTCCACGGAAGCCAGTAGCGCCAGCGCTACTTTGTGTAAGGACATTACCTTTTTTATCAGTGAAGCTAACAATAGTATTGTTAAATGTCGCCTGAATGTGCAACTGACCAGCAGGAACTGATCGCTTTTGTTTCTTCTTGGTTGTAGATGAATCTGCCATAATCTGTTCCTTTCTTAGGTCTTAGTTGCTGACTTAGGTTGTGCACCACCAACAGCGATCGCGCGACCCTTACGAGTTCGAGCATTCGTACGAGTACGTTGACCGTTGACTGGAAGACCAGCTTTGTGACGAAGGCCACGGTAGCTGTTAATGTCTTTAAGACGTTTAATGTTATTTGTAACGAGGCGTTGGAGATCGCCTTCTACGGTGTAATCTCGGTCGATTACTTCGCGAAGTCGTTGTTCTTCAGCCTCGGTGAGATCTTTCACCCGAGTGG